>Ga0315291_10000547_pt1 | contig 49917 bp, 51 predicted proteins | sample YL17G12_20_MG_FD_203070 | JGI IMG/M metagenome (GOLD analysis project Ga0315291, IMG submission 203070) | Sediment microbial communities from Yellowstone Lake, YNP, Wyoming, USA - YL17G12_20 | ecosystem: Environmental > Aquatic > Freshwater > Lake > Sediment | place: USA: Wyoming | collected...
TAGCCGTCGCAGCAATACCAGAAGGATTACCAGCCGCAGTGACGGTTGCGTTGTCGCTCGGGGTCAAACGAATGGCCGAGAAAAATACAATTATCCGCCGATTGCATGCCGTTGAAACATTGGGTTCAACCTCTTTTATCTGCAGTGATAAGACCGGAACTTTAACAATGAACCAGATGCGGGTGGAAAGAATCGCCGCCGCTAATAAAATTTTTACCCTAACTGAGGCATTGCATCATCATTTTCATTTTCACGATTTATTTTTAACCGCAACTTTGTGTAATGATACGAAAAAAGATATGAATGGTAAAATGATTGGTGACCCGACTGAAATCGGACTCGTTGTTGCAGCACAGGAATTCGGGATTATGCAGGATAAAGCGCTTGACCAACATCCGAGAGTAGCGGAGATACCATTCGATTCGGATCGTAAAGCGATGTCAACGATTCATAAAAACCATAAAGGATATCATGTATTTGTTAAAGGCGCGCCAGAAGTGATTTTACAAATGTGTCCACAAGCTTCATTATCAGATTGGCATAAAATAAATGATACTTTGACCAAAGATGGGTTCAGAACTTTAGCTTTTGCAACCAAAGTTATACATGATTTGCCGTCGCAATTTAAATCCGAAGAGATTGAAAAAAATTTAACTTTCTTAGGTCTGATTGGAATGAGTGATCCACCGCGAGATGAAGTAATCCGCGCAATTGATACCTGCAAACAAGCCGGGATAAAACTAGCGATGATTACCGGCGACCACAAATTAACTGCGGAAAATATCGGTCGACGGGTTGGCCTATTAGAAGACGGTAAAGCAGTAACCGGATTAGAACTGGAGTCGATGCCTGACGAAACTTTAGCACAAGAAGTTGAAAATATTCAGGTCTATGCGCGAGTCTCACCAATTCAGAAAGTTAAAATTGTCAAAGCATTGAAAGAGAAAAATCATATCGTGGCGATGACCGGTGACGGTGTGAATGATGCCCCTGCATTAAAACTAGCTGATATTGGTATCGCGATGGGTATCACCGGAACCGATGTTGCGAAAGAAGCATCCGATATGGTGCTTGCGGATGATAACTTCGCCACGATTGTCACCGCAACCAAAGAGGGTCGGACGATTTTTGAAAACTTGAAAAAATTCGTGCTCTATTTATTAAGCTGTAATATTAGTGAAGTTGTAACGATACTTTTTGCAATGCTTGCTAATCTGCCGGTCTTATATCCGATACAAATCCTCTGGACCAATTTAATTACGGATGGGCTGCCAGCTTTGGCTTTAGGTATTGACCCAGCCGAGCCAGATTTAATGTTAAAACCGCCAAGAAAACTGAGCGAAGGAGTTCTCAGCAATAGAAATCTATTATATATTTTCATTCAAGGGCTGGTTATTTCGCTTGGTGCAATTTCAACATTAGTGATCAGCAACTCAGTATTCCATGCCGATGCTGCACATTCAAGAACGATTGTATTTACCACTTTAGTATTCCTTCAATTATTTCATTCTTTTAATTTCCGGGTCGGTAGGAATTTTTATTTCTCAAAATCTCTTTTTGGTAATAAATATTTATTAGCTTCTTTTGTTTTATCAGCATTGCTTCAATTTGCGATTATTTTCATCGGACCGTTTAATAATATTTTTAAGACCGTACCTTTAAGTATAAACTTAATTGAAGAACTTATAATATGTATTGTTATTACGATATTGATAACAAATACAATTCATCGGTTTTTTAACAAGAAAGCTGCTCGTAATAATTAACCGCTGTTTCATCTTATCTTGACCAATATCAATTTTCGAGTAATATATCCAAAAGTGGCATATAGAAAATTACATAACTTTAAATAATAAATAATGGAGGAAAAAATGAATATAAAGAAAGTTGGAGTAATCGGCGCCGGTACGATGGGTAATGGTATTGCCCAAACATTCGCGGCTAATGGTTACGAGGTAGTATTAATCGATATCGACCAAAAGTTTCTTGATAATGCGATGGCAGGTATTAAAAAGAGTCTTGGTAAAATGGTTGAAAAAGTGAAGATGACACAAGAGAATGCGGACGCAACAATCAGTCGAATTAAAACCGGTACTGATTTGAGTCTGGCAAAAGATTGTCAATTAGTCGTGGAAGCAATTTTAGAAAAAATTGAGCTTAAAAAGGAAATCTTCAAAAAATTATGTATGCAATCTGCTCAGGAAACAATTCTTGCATCAAACACATCGACAATCTCAATTACCGAAATCGCCACAGCAACAAGAAGACCAGACCGAGTAATCGGTATGCACTTTATGAATCCAGTTCCATTGATGCAACTAGTCGAAGTTGTTAAGGGGTTAGGCACGAGCGAAGCAACTACTGCTGTGATAGTAGAACTATCAAAGAAGTTAGGGAAAACACCAGTTGTAGTCAACGATTCACCGGGTTTTGTTTCCAATCGAGTCCTCTTACCCATGATAAACGAAGCAATCTATGTTTTGCACGAAGGCGTTAGTGATAAAGACGCGATTGATACAGTAATGAAACTTGGTATGAATCATCCAATGGGACCGCTGGCTTTGGCTGATTTAATTGGACTCGATATCTGCTTGGATATTCTTAATGTGCTACATCGAGATATAGGCGACCCGAAATATCGTCCATGTCCACTACTAAAGAGAATGGTTGCAGCTGGTTATCTTGGGAGAAAGACGAAAAAAGGATTCTATACATATTAATATTTAACAAATTAACCGCAGAGGACGCAGAGAGCGCTGAGATTTTTGATATTCTCTGATATCTTTGCGGTTTATTTTTAAAGTAATAATTGAGAATAATAAAATTTCCAGGATTACGATTTGGACATACGATTTATTCGTATTTAGAACTGGGCTCGACACAAGATAAAGCGAAGGAATTTGGTCGGACAGGTATTAATGAAGGTGTAGTTGTATGCGCACGAACTCAAACTAAAGGACGGGGTAGACGAGATAAAAACTGGATTTCAGAACCAGGAGGTCTTTTTTTCTCTTTAATATACCATTCACTAGTACCAATTATAGAAGTCTCTAATTTTACTAAGAATTTAGCATTATATGTTAAAGTAGGAATAGAAAAAGCAGTAGCGCCAATTTACTCCCTAAATCTTGAAATTCGTGGCATTAATGATTTATACTTAAACAATAAAAAAGTAGTAGGGATAATCGTTGAAACTGAATCTTATGGTCTGTCGAATGCTAATAAACCTATTATTTTTATAATCGGGTGCGGGGTAAATACAAATCAAATCAGGTTCCCTTACGAAATAAAAACAATTGCTACTTCGTTACTGAATGAAACAAACTATAGATTTTCACGTATAAGTATAATGAAGGCGATTTGTTATGAATTGTCAACTAAATTGCTTTAAAACTCCCCAAAACATTGGCCCGGCACCTATTTATCGGTCCGAAATAGCATGATAGAATTTTACATTACTTGCTCTAAAGAATTTGAAAAGAGGTGCGGGGTTGACAGAATCCTTATTATCAATACAATGATATCATGCCATTGACACCAATTGAGATAAAAAATAAAACATTCTCGGTAGCCTTTAGTGGTTATAATAGAAATCAAGTAAAAGCATTTTTAGTCGCGGTGAGTAAGGAATTTGAAGACTTGCGTAATGAGCGTATATCGTTGGCACAAAAACTTGACGAGTTATCAGTAAAACTGGCGACATATGAAAAGACCGAAGGATTACTCAAAGATACACTGATAACAGCTCAAAAAGCGACAACTGATATAAGAGAAGCTGCCAAAAAAGAAGCGGAAAATATTGTTAATAAAGCAAAAATCGATGCAGAAAATCTAAAAAAAGAAACTCAAGAACAAATGAGGAAAATTAATGAAAAAATAAATGAACTAGAATCGCACAAGATTAATCTAGTTAGTCAAATTAAATCTTTGATGATGAACATTTCAATGCTTATCGATAAGGAGAGTAGTCAGAAAAAATCTCAATGATAGCTAGAAAACCGCATCCCAAATCGAATATAAAAGTGGATTTACTGTATGATAAAGTTAATAAAACAGTTCAAGCAATTCGTCGAGAGGTTCGTTTCATCCCTGAAACCGGTATTATCTTAGGTACTGGTTTAGGCAAGTTAGTGTCAGACATTAAAATTAAATATTCATTGAATTACTCAGCAATTCCGGGATTCTTAAAACCGACGGTCGAAAGTCATTCTGGAAGGTTGATCTTCGGCGAACTGAGCGGCAAGAAAATCGTCGCGATGCAAGGCAGATTTCACTATTACGAAGGTTATGATATGGCAGATATTACTTTCCCGGTTCGTGTTATGAAAGAGTTAGGTATTAAAACACTCATTGTTTCCAATGCTTGTGGTGGACTCAATCCTCAGTTTAAGGCAGGCAATATAATGGTGATAACTGATCATATTAACATGATGGGCAATAACCCATTACGTGGGGTCAACAATCTTAGATTAGGACCGCGATTTCCGGATATGTATAATTGCTATGATAAGGATTTAATCGGTTTAGCCAAAAAATCTGCACGGAAGTTGAAAATTCCACTGCAGGATGGGGTATATGTAGGTGTACTCGGACCAAATTTGGAGACTGCGGCAGAATATCGATGTTTTAGAATAATCAGTGGAGATGCGGTTGGCATGTCAACTGTTCCGGAAGTTATCGTAGCAAGACAAATCGGACTTAAAGTATTAGGCTTTTCGGTAATTACTGACATGGGTTTACCAGATGCGATGAAACCGTGTGATTTCAAAGAAGTTATAAAAGTTGCGAATACTGCTGAGCCGAATTTGACTCGACTGATTCGTGAAGTTGTGGGGCTAGTTAAATAAAGTGAGAGCCAAGCATTCTTTATTTTACTGCTTATGTATTTTATTATTTTTTTCATGTAGTAAAAAACCGACAATCAATCTTGTAACTTCACCACAAGAAGCATTTAGCCAAGCTTTAGATTTATACAATGCAAAGAAATATAACAAAGCGATTGAAGAATTTCAGAATATTATATTCAATTATCCCGGAACAACCTATGGTGCGGACGCACAGTTTTATCTGGCGGATGCGTATTTTCAGAAGAAAGATTACCAGTCAGCAATTCCGGAGTTCGAGTTTTTTATCAACAGTTTTGTCGGTAACCAATTCTTAGAAGATGCATATTACAAATTATCAATATCTTATTTTTATTTAGCTCCGCAAGTAGGAAAAGATCAGATAATCCTCGAGAAAACGATTGAGATTTTAGATAATCTTCAAGAGAAATTTCCTGAAACAAAATATAGCAATGATATAATTGAGCTAAGAAAAAAAATTGCGGAAAGATGGGCAGAGAAAAATTACGTAATCGGTCAGTTATATTTTAAGGGAGGTGAATACTCTTCCGCCCGCATTTATTTTTATAATGTTATAACTGACTACCCGGAGACGATATGGGCAAATTGGAGTAGATATCTTATGGGTCAAATTTATGAGAAAAGTGATTCTTTAAGCCAAGCAATCAATATGTACCAATCGTTGATTTCAGATAGTATTGAATCTGATGTAAAAAAATTGGCACAGAAAAGATTAGAAGTTCTAGAAAATAAAAAATAATGAAAATTGGTGTATTTGGAGGTGCTTTTAACCCAATTCATATAGGACATCTTGTAGCGATTGAAGAAGTCCGGGAAAAACTTAAACTTGATAAAGTGTTATTTATCCCTGCCTTCAAACCACCTCATAAAAATAATTTGGTTAGCTACAAGCATCGTAGAAATATGGTTGCTTTAGCAATTAGAAATAATAATTGCTTTGAGTTATCTGAGGTTGAAAAAGAAAAGGGCGGTATTTCTTGGACGATTGTAACATTAAAAGAGTTGCATAAAAAATACCCAAAAGATAAATTATATTTGATAATTGGATCGGATCAGTATTTGGTACTGAACACTTGGAAAGAACCAGAAAATCTTATTCGCTACGCAAAGTTAATCGTTATGTTAAGACCAGGATCAAAATGCAATTTTGACAAGTCTAAGTTTGTAATAACAGTAGAAATAACCCAGGTCGATGTTGCGAGTAAAGAAATTAGAGGAAGAATAAAACAAAGAAAAAGTATAAGATACAAAGTAGTAGAAGAAGTACATAAATATATTAAAAAAAATAAACTATACACATAAAGAAAAATGGAGGAAAAATGATTAATTTTGCTTATGCACAATCAACACGACCCGGAGGCGGTGGTAATGCACTAATTGGCTTTTTGCCAATTATTCTGATTATTGTGATTTTATATTTTCTGATGATTTTACCACAGCAACGTAGACAGAAAAAACACAATCAGATGTTAACTGAACTTAAAAAGGGCGATCGAATTGTGCTTTCCGGTGGTATTTATGGAATTATTACCAATGCAAAAGAACGAACATTTATGGTAAAAGTTGCGGAAAATACGGAAATCGAGATTGAAAAAACATCAATAGCATACAAATTATAAAAAGTTAAATTTCATAGTAGTTATTCATAGTGAAAGGTAAAAATCAAAGGGTACTGATTTATGGCGAGCCGATTTTACACAATAAGACAAAACCGGTAAAAAAGATAGATATAACAATCCAAAAAATTATTGCTGATTTAAAAAAAACAATGATGTGCCAAGATGGTTTGGGACTAGCAGCAAATCAAATTGGCGAAGCAGTATCGATTTTTACCTTTAATCCGCGAGGCGTTAATATTGACCAGGACCCAAAAGCAGTGATAAACCCAGAAATCATAACTGCTGAAGGAGAAGAAGAGAAGGAAGAGGCATGTTTATCCCTACCCGGAATAGTTGAGGTGTTATTAAGACCGCATAAAGTTATGATTAGAGGAATTTCTGAAGATGGAAAGAAAATTCAAATAACCGGCTTAGGATTGCTAGCACGAGTGTTTCAACATGAGATCGATCATTTAAATGGGATATTTTTTGTTGACCATCTTTCTCCGACGCGTCGAAAGATGTTAAAAAAACAGTTAGATGAATTGATTAATCGTTCGAAATTGGAATCTAAAAAGAAAATTGAAAAGTAAATGCGAATTATATTCTGGGGTACTTCTGAATTCGCTGATCCCAGTTTAGAAAGAATTTATAACTCGGGATTTGAAATAACATGCGTCGTGACTGCCCCTGAAAAACAAGCGGGTCGTGGTCTGAAACTAAAACCAAGTCCGGTCAGAATTATCGCGGAAAAACTCGGTCTTAATGTAGTCGAGCCATTAAATCCCAATACAGAAGATGTATACCAGAAATTAAATGAAAAGCAGGTTGATCTTTGTGTACTTGCCGCATATGGATTTTTAATTAAATCGCAATTATTAAATTTACCAATAAAAGGATTTGTGAATATCCATCCCTCGCTTTTACCAAAATACCGTGGTGCTGCGCCGATTCAACGAGCGATCATTGCTGGTGAAAAAATAACCGGCGTCACGACTTTTTTTATGAACGAGGCGATGGATGCCGGAGACATTTTACTTCAAACCGAAACAGAAATAGATATTAATGAAACATATGATGAACTTCAAAAAAGGCTTGCGCAAATCGGTGCTGAGTTGATAATTAAAACATTAAATCTGATAAAAGATGGCAATATTCAAAGGAAGGTTCAAGATACAAGCCAAATAACATTAGCAAAGAAAATAAAAAAAGAGGATTGTTTAATTAATTGGAATAAACAAGCTCTTAGTATTCATAATCTAATTCGCGGTTTATCAGCAGAACCAGGAGCAAATACTCATTTTCGTGATAAAAGGGTTAGAATTCTAAAATCGAAAATTCCTGACGCAACAATGCTACCAAATATAAGAAATGTATCAACCCCAGGTCAAATTTTAGTTAATACAAAGAATCTTTTTGTCCAAACGCAAAGCGGATTTCTGCAAATACTTACTTTACAGATTGAAGGCGGAAAAGTTATTAGTGGTATTGATTTTATTAATGGACAGCGGCTACAACCCGAAGAGTATTTTAAATGAAAATTAAGAGAGTCCTAATCTGGTCGATTGTTATTATTGGAGCATTTGGACTGGGATTTATCGCATTTAACTTTTTCATCATGCCCGCAATCGGTGGCAGCGGTAAAAGTGCGGCAGTCCCGAATGTCATAGGAAAACCATTAGTTGAAGCGCAGAAAATAATCTTGGCGCAAAAGTTTGCACTTGGTGAGGTAAACGATGTTTTTGACTCAATATTCCCGCAGGGACATATAGCCGGACAAAAACCTTTAGCTGGAAGCATTGCGAAAACTGGTCGCAAGGTTAATTTGCTTGTAAGCAAAGGTCCACAAATGGTAAAAATACCATTTATCGAACAGATATCGTTAGACCAGGGATTAAGAATATTGTCGAGTTTAGGAATAAATGCTGCTAGTATCGAATCGCTCAGGTCAACAACAATTCCATCAGGGAAAATTATTGGACTTGAGCCAGGTCCGGGTTCAGAACTTCCAACTGGCGGTAGACTCAAAGTGTTCGTCTCGAGTGGACTTTTTGGTGTATTTTTAATGCCGACATTAGTTGGATTGCCTTTTAATACAGCCGCTGATTCCATTAGAAGTAATGGTTTGATTTTAGGTGGAATAGAGACTATTCCAAGTGAAGAGCCGCAAGGACTAGTGATTATTCAGTATCCTGAAGATGGGATGAGAGTGAGAAATGGTGATACAGTAAAATTAATAATATCAGAGAGGAGAAGATGAAAGTAGCCGCTTCAATTCTTAATTGTAACTTGTTACATCTTGAAGATGAAATAAAAAAAGTACAAGTTGCCGGAATCGATGCAATACATTTAGACGTGATGGATGGGCATTTTGTACCGAATCTCAGTTTTGGTATTCCATTGCTCAAGGTGATTAGACCATTATTGACGGTGCCGATTCTAAGCCATTTGATGGTAACTGAACCAGAAGTTATGATTGATAAATTTATCCCTGATTCGGATGGTATTATCTTTCACATCGAAGCAACTAATAAAGCAGCGGATTGTTTAAAAATGATTAATGGCGCTAAAAAACTCGCTGGTATCGCTTTAAATCCAGATACTCCTTTGAGCGAAATCAAACCGTTTATTAACTGTATTTATGAGATTTTGATAATGAGCGTGCATCCTGGTTTTGGTGGACAAAAATTTATTACTGGAACAATTGACAAAATTAATGAAGCAAAGGCGATGATAAGGTACCGAAAAAACGAGATTGTCATAGCAGTTGATGGCGGAGTTAATCCAGATAATGCAAAGGAATTAATCGAGACAGGTATTGATGTACTTGTTGCGGGAACTTCGATATTTCATTCTAAAGATTATGCTGAGACAATAAGAAAATTAAGATGTTCGATATAATTACCGATAAATTTGTTAAGCTTCAGCGAAAACTTTTGGGTTATGGGCGTCTGAGCGCAAAAGAGATATCGCAAGCATTGAGAGACATCCGCATTACATTATTGGAAGCAGACGTTAATTATAAAGTTGTTGGTGAATTCATTCGAGGTTTACAGGAAAAAATCGAAGAGAAAAAAATTGTCGACAGCTTAAAACCGGGTGAATTAATAAATGTTATTCTTTTTCAAGAATTAGTAAAACTATTAGGCGAAAATGCAGAAAAGATCCAATTTTCCGCGGTTCCGACAATAATTGAATTGGTTGGGTTGCAAGGAACCGGAAAAACAACCACCGCGGCAAAACTTGCAGTCAAATATAAAAATAAGAAGCCGTTGCTGGTTGCTTGTGATATTAAACGACCGGCTGCCTCAGAACAGTTAAAAATTTTAGCGCAACGGGCACAGGTTGATTTCTTTCCGGTTGGCAATGATACTTTACAGACGTCTCTTTTATCATTGGAACACGCAAAGAAGAATGGAAATCAATTAATAATTTTTGATACGGCAGGACGTCTACATATAGATGAAGAATTAATGAATGAGTTAAAATTAATTAAAGATAAAACTAATCCGCATTATATATTATTGGTTGTGGACGGGATGGTCGGACAGGATGCGGTAAATCAGGCACAGGAATTTCATAACAAACTTGGATTGTCCGGTGCGATCATAACAAAACTTGATGGTGATGCAAAAGGCGGAGCAGTAGTTTCGATTCGGAAAGTTACGTCAGTGCCGTTATACTTTATGGGGACGGGCGAGCGAATTGAAGATTTGGAAGAGTTCTCGCCACAGCGAATTAGCACACGAATTATTGGTCAGGGCGATATTTTGAGTCTACAGGAAAAAGTTGCCCAAGCGCTAACACCGCAAGAGCAAGAAAAGGTTACGGAAAAGTTCCTAAAGGGTAAGTTTAATTTTAATGATTTCCTCGAACAACTGAAAACAATAAAAAAAATGGGAAATGTTTCAAAATTATTAGCGATGATTCCCGGTGCGTCGGGTGTAAAGGGGCTCGACAATATTAGTGAAAAAGATTTTGACAGAACTGAAGCGATTATTCTTTCGATGACTAAAGAAGAACGCATGGGTCCAGATATTATCGATGGTTCACGACGGAGACGAATCGCTTTGGGTAGTGGCGCTTCGGTTGAAGATGTTAATCGATTACTTAAAGAGTTTCGCCAAGCAAAAGATTTAATGAATAATTTGAATAAGGGGAAATTAAAACTATTTAAAAAATAGGAGGTCTTATGTATTGTAGGAACTGTGGTAAAGAAATTAATGACCAGGCAGTGATTTGTGTACACTGCGGGCTGAAATCAGATACGGGAACAAAGCACTGTCAGAATTGCGGTGCAGAAGTTGGCTCTAATGCAGAAATATGTATTAAATGTGGTGTACAGTTACAAGGTGCACGGTCTTTTGTTTCAACTGGAGTACAATATGCTGGGTTTTGGAAAAGATTTGTTGCGATTTTGATTGATGGGATTCTACTAAATATTGCTGGGTTTATATTTGCGAAAACGTTTCCTTTGCGTTTTGTCAGTGGATTATTGGGAATTGTAATAAGTTGGTTGTACTTTGCTCTGATGGAAAGTTCATTTTATCAAGCAACACTTGGTAAGCAAGTATTAGGTATCATCGTTACAGACATTCAAGGTAATAGAATTTCACTAAGTCAAGCAACGGTGAGGCATTTTGCCAAAATCATATCGACTATAACTCTGCTAATTGGTTACATCATGGCTGGTTTCACAGAGAAAAAACAAGCGCTCCATGATATAATCGCAAATTGTTTGGTAATTAGAAAACCAGTAAATAATATATAAAATATGAACATAACTTATAGGAGGATTTATGTATTGTAGAAATTGCAGTAAAGAAATCGCGGATAATGCAGTGATATGTATTCACTGCGGAGCAAAACCATGGGCAGGTATTAAATACTGCCAAAATTGCGCAAATGAAGTCGATCCAAAAGCAGAGGTCTGCATTAAGTGTGGTGTTCGTCTTACCGGTGCAAAGTCAACTGGCGGTAAGGATTGGTTGATCGCATTGCTCTTATCAATCTTCCTTGGTAGTTTGGGTATCGACCGGTTCTATTTAGGTTATATTGGACTTGGTGTCTTAAAGCTCATCACACTTGGAGGATTTGGAATCTGGTGGTTAATTGACCTAATTCTAATTGCAACAAATAAAATGCGTGATAGCGAAGGCAGAGAGTTGTCCCGATAAATAAAAAATAATTCTTAGGAAATAGTAAATTATCTGCTTGATTTGCTATATTTGGCGGGTTAAAATTATATATGTTTAAAAGGGTATTTCGATTTTTTCCTACCAATGCTTTAATTATTGGAATCGCATCGTTAATTTGGTTAATATTCCGCAGCGGTGCTAAGCCATCTCGGCTACAATATCCGTGTCAAAAAGTAGCGGCACACAATAGCGCTTTTTTGTTGGGTGGTATCGCAGTTCCGATTATTGCTCATAAGCTAAAGCCGCTTCGAATAAAATTTCCGACTAAATACATTCTACTAACACTTTTCGTATGCTTATTAATTATTCTTGGGGGAAAGCTTTTCTACAGACAAGCAGATAAAAATATTCAATATGCAAAGCTGGGCGGGTTTGAAATTTCTGAAAAAGTATCTGAACGAGACAGTACCTCATCAGTGTTTCTTGTAAAGAGCTTCCCAAATCCCTCGGGGATTTATCATGTGGGACTTGATTCACTTCTTTCACTCTTGGCACAACACGGTACTTATTTCTATAAATCAAATAGAACTTTGCCTTTGTGTGACACTGCTGGTATGATAGGGAAGAACGATGTGGTTTTAATTAAAGTTAATGCAGAATGGCCTGAGCGGGGAATGACCAATACCGATGTTCTAAAAGGTTTAATTGCTCGGATTGTTGCCCACCCGGATACATTTACCGGTGAAGTGTGTCTGGTTGAAAACGGTCAATGGAGATTTAGCTGGGCTTATTCCTTAAATAATGCAGAAGATAGTACTCAAACCATGCAGGTAGTTATGAATTATTTTGCTAATCAAGGGCATCATGTTACTGGTTATAACTGGACTTCGATTGGCTATAGTTCAAATAACCGGTGGGTGCAGGAGTATGAACAAGATGACACACTTGACGGTTATGTTAAAGAAGATTCGAGCGGGATGACATATGCAAAATTTAAGACTATTTATGGCACAAAGATATCGACCCGTTTGGGTATCTGGAATGGAACAAGTTATGATAACAATAGACTGAAATTTATAAATGTACCAGTACTTAAATCGCATAGTCTGATGGGAGTAACTGCATCAATTAAACATTATATCGGATTTTTATCTTATGCTAATATTGGTTCTGGAACAATGCATAATAGAGTGTATCAAAATGGATTATTAGGTGTTGAGATGGGTAAAGCGCGTTTTCCAACACTGAATATTATTGATGCAACCTGGGTGAGTGCAGAGATAACAACTGGACCAGGAGCACCTTATAATATGTGCACACAACTGAATACGCTTCTCGCGAGTAAAGACCCAGTTGCAGTAGATTATATTGCAGGCCAAAGAGTCTTAAGACCGGTAAGCTGGTGGAGTGGACATCCGGGATTCACAAATTACGGTCGGATGGACCCGGGTAACCTTAATAATGAAAATCCTGGCAGTGGACATTCATATTCAGATGGCACTCCTTGCAATGGCATGCCATATAATGCGTTTCATCAGTATTTGGTTTCAACTCATAATCAACTACGCCAAAGAGGATATTGGGTGACAATGGATACAAATCAGATGAATCTTTTTGTTTATCAATTTCCAATCCCGGGTATTGAGAATGAAAATAAATCACAAGGCATCAGGCCTTCTTTAAAATTAGAAGTGAGCGAAAACCCATTTTCAATACAGACAACGATTCGGGTTATAGGAAGTATTAATACTACACCAAGTCTAAAAATTTATGATATAAAAGGGGTTTTAGTTAAGAATCTTCCACTCCAAAAAGAAACAAATTTATACATAACTACTTGGGATGGCACTAATTCTTCTGGTACTATACTCCCAATCGGCACTTATATCGCAAGTTTGGAATATAAGAGCAGTAAGATAGAAAAAAAGATAATCTTTCAAAGATAAGGTCTGTTTTAAAATTATACACTAATCCTATAATTTAAAATCGCAATTTTATTAAAGCGGCATTTGTATAATTCTTTTTAATTCACGAAGAAATTAAGCTATATCCCTATTAGGCATACAGGTCTACCGGCTGGTCGAAACGATGGTCAGTATCGTCAACAGTCTTATTGACTTATTGACAATCTACTTTGTAAAATAGTCAGCAAGTGGCTGGGAAGCCCCTTAAATTAAGCCCTAGGGTTAGGGGTGGGCTACCCCCTGAGGACTAGCCCCATTAGATTAGATAATATATTGACTGCGGAGTTGCCGAGTAGGTCTAACACCCACATGAGATAATAAATCCGAAACACGAAACAAATTCCAATTCAAAAATTCGAATGTCACAAATAGTGTTGAACTTTTGGTTTTTGAATTTAATAAGATGATAACGTTAATCTATGCTCAACGAATTCAACGACACGATATTAGCTGTGCTAACTTTTGACTGTTAGTGGTTATCCTTGACGTTGTTTATGGGTTGGGTCACGTTTGCAGATAACTCGCGTGACACCCTTACGTTTGACAATCTTACAATGTATACAACGTTTCTTAATTGAAGGTCTAACTTTCATTTCTAATGCTCCTTTTACTTAAATCTATAAGTAATTCTTCCCCGATTTAAATCATAAGGGGAAAATTCTACGGTTACTCTATCACCGGGTAAAATTCTAATATGGTACATTCGCATTTTACCGGATATATGAGCTAATACTTTGTGACCATTATCTAATTCAACCCTAAACATGGCATTGGGTAATGATTCAGTTATCGTACCTTCTAAAGTGATTAAATCTTTTTTCGCCATTATTGTGCTTTCACCACTAAGTCATGAAGAATACAGAGATCACAGAGTGCTTTATTCATTTTCCTCTGTGATTTCTCAGTGTCTTTGTGTCTCTGTGGCATCATGTTTTTGTTAATATTTCCGGTTCGCTATCAGTTATTAATATCGTATGTTCAAAATGAGCAGAGGGGAGACCGTCTTTCGTCACAACTGTCCAGTTATTGCTTTGTGTTAATACTTCATAAGTGCCCATATTAACCATCGGTTCGATTGCTAAAGTCATTCCTCTTTGTAATACAATTCCCTTTGACGCGGCACCAAAATTGGGGACCATTGGTTCTTCGTGTAGTTCAATCCCGACACCATGCCCGGAAAGTTCCCGTACCACCGAAAAACCATTTGATTCGACATAATTCTGAATAGTTGAAGATATATCACCAAGATGATTACCAGCTCGGGCTTTATCAATGCCTAAATATAAAGACTTTTCGGTTACATCGAGCAAACGGTTTATACTGGAACCCACAGTACCGATTGTATAACTTTTTGCAGCATCGGCATAGAATCCATTTTTATGGACGCCGACGTCAATTTTTACTATATCACAGGGTTTTATTCTTCGACCATCAGGGATACCGTGAACAACCTCTTCATTGACACTGATGCAAACTGCACCGGGAAATCCATGATAGCCTTTAAATGCTGGTTTTGCGTCGTGCTTAATTATATAGTCAGCACAGAGATTTTCGATTTCGGATAAACTAATTTCTGGTTTTAGATAATCCTGGATAAAATCGAAAGTTGTTGCCACAATTTTACCAGCAATTTTAATGCCTTTGATTTCTTTTTCGGACTTGATGTAAATACTCATTATTTGGCTTGAAGTAATCCTAATATTTCTTTTAGAACGCGGTCACGACCAACTGAACCGTCGATTTCATGCATCCTACCTGAGTTTTTATAATAACTTTTTAGTTCTTTGGTCTGATTTTCGTACACTAATAACCTGTTTTTGATAACTTTTTCTGTATCATCGCTACGTTGGTATAATTCTCCGCCACACCCATCACAGATTCCGGGTTTCTTTGTAGGTTTAAAGTCAATATTGTAGATTGTGTTACACTTTTTACAGGTTCTGCGAGCAGTTAAACGCATAATAATCTCATCGTCAAGTAAATTAATAAAAATAATAAAGTCTATTTTATCTTTTAATTCGGTTAACATTTTATCTAAACCTTTTGCCTGGCCAATTGTTCTGGGAAAACCGTCAAAAATTATACCTTTTTTCTTATTAATAGTGATAAAATCTTTGGTTATTTCTAAAGTGATATCATCTGAAACAAGCTTTCCCTGACTGACAAACTCATTTGCTTTGATTCCGATTGGTGTTTTTCGTGCAATGTGGTCTCTGAAGACATTACCGGTTGAGAAATGCGCATAATCAAGTTTAACTGATAATAGTTCAGCTTGCGTGCCTTTGCCGCTGCCAGGTGGCCCAGCTAAAATAATTTTCATAAACCTTATTCTACCCGATTATTATTAAATGTCAAGTTTTAAGGATTATTATCGGATAAGTGGGTGCTTGACTTTCATAAAATAATTGGTTAGACTTAAAAACTATGATACAAGGAGTTGAAATAAAAAAGTTAAAAGTTATACCTGATGAGCGGGGATTTGTAATGGAAATTCTACGCTCGGATGATAGTTTTTATAAAAAATTCGGACAGACCTATCTTTCGGTTGTCAATCCAGGTGTGATTAAAGCCTGGCATTATCACAAAATACAGACTGACCATTTTGCGGTTGTTAAAGGTATGGTAAAAGTAGCGCTTTATGACCAGCGGGAAGAATCAAAAACGTATCAAGAGATTAATGAATTTTTTATCGGTGAACAAAATCCTTGTTTAATTGTTATTCCACCAATGGTTGTCCATGGAATGAAAGGGATTAGCATCGAACCAGCTTACCTGATTAATTGTCCTACCGAACTATATAACTATAAACAACCGGATGAATATCGAATCAATCCCGTTGACTCCAAAATTCCTTATGACTGGAATTTAAAACATGGTTAATATAAAAGTCAAAAGTAAAATTGTATGATAAAAGTTTTAGTTACAGGTGGTGCTGGTTTTATCGGTTCTAATTTTACCAAAGAACTGCTCAAGGATAAAAATTATAAAGTAATAGTCTTAGATAAACTAACCTATGCGGGCAACCTTGATAATTTTCCTGAAGAGATAAAGAAAAATCACCGTTTCGAGTTTATTAAGGGTGATATTGCAAACCGGGTAATGGTTCAGAAAGTTATAAAACGGGTCGATGCAATTATTAATTTTGCAGCAGAAACTCATATTGACCGCTCAATTGCTAGTATCGACCCATTTGTCAGTACCGATTTTGTCGGTACCTATGTGCTTTTAGATGAGTTCAGAAAACATCCAAAAGACCGGTTTATTCAGATTTCGACCAGTGAAGTTTATGGGAGTGCCCAGACCGTGCCGATGTCAGAAGACCATCCGATTGCACCACAAAGTCCGTATGCAGCGACCAAAGCAGGTGCAGACCGAATGGCGTACTCTTTTTATAAAACTTATCATCTGCCAATTGTTGTTATACGTCCATTTAACAATTATGGTCCGAACCAATATCCGGAAAAGCTTATCCCATTCTTTATTGCCAATGCCCTGGAAGATAAACCGCTCTACGTTTATGGTTCAGGTAAGAATACCCGCGATTGGGTATACGTAAAAGATTGTACCCAGGCACTCAAAAAGATATTAGAAATCGATATTAATAAAATAAAAGGGGAAGTTTTTAATCTTGGTTCAGGAAAAGAGTATGCTGTTTTAGAAATTGCCAACATTATTTTAGACTATTTTTATAAACCAAAATCTTTGATAAGAATGATTGCTGATCGACCTGGTCATGTTGAACGTTTAATCTCTGGTACGAAAAAAGTTAAACAGGTTTTGGGGTGGCACACAAAAACCCAGTTTTCAAAAGGCATTATTGAAACGATTAAATGGTATGAACAGAATCAATGGTGGTGGCAAAAGATTCGGAAACGAAAAGAATATCAAAGATTCTACAAAGAATGGTATGAAAAACAAAAATAATATTTTCGCGACGATTCCTGAAGCAATAAGATTAATCCGAAAAGGTAAGATGGTAATTGTTGTTGATGATAAAGACCGTGAAAATGAGGGTGATTACATTTGTTCAGCTGAGTCTATTACTCCCAAGAAAATTAATTTTATGGCACAACATGGTCGGGGTTTAATTTGCTTTTCCGGTACATCTGAATTATTTGAAAGATTACAGTTGCCACAGATGGTCACTCAAAACACCGCAAAATTGGGCACGCCATTTGCAATTCCAGTTGATGCGTTAAAAGGAACAACTACGGGAAGTTCTGCTTACGACCGAGCCTTAACTATAAAAGTATTAATAGATCCCAAAACAAAACCAATGGATTTGGGTCGTCCAGGTCACATTTTCACCTTGCGTGCAGCACAAGGCGGTGTTTTACAAAGAGCGGGTCATACTGAATCGTCAGTTGATTTAGCACAATTAGCTGGTCTTTTCCCAGCTAGTGTTCTGTGCGAAATAATGGATACCAATGGCAAGATGGCGAAAATGTCAGCGCTAATTCAACTTGCTAAAAGATTTAAAATGAAAATAGTCACGATCAGCGACCTTATTGAATATCGACGTAACACCGAGAAATTAATTACTAAAATTGTAGAAACAAAATTACCTACACCGTATGGTGAATTTAAACTACATGTTTATGAAGATAAGACCGAGGCTTATCTACACTTAGCTTTAGTAAGGGGCGATGTAAGAGGAAAAGAAAACGTATTGGTGCGCGTTCACTCGCAATGCCTGACCGGCGATGTTTTCCATTCACTGCGTTGCGATTGTGGCACACAACTCAAAACCGCATTACAAAAAATATGTCAGGAAGGACGGGGAGTTTTAGTATATATGCGACAGGAGGGGAGGGGTATCGGACTCTTAGGAAAATTGCAGTCTTATGCTTTACAAGATAAAGGCATGGATACGGTCGATTCAGCAATCGCTTTAGGTTATAAACCTGATTTAAGAGATTATGGTATCGGTGCACAGATTCTGTGTGATTTGGGACTTTCCAGTATAAGATTATTAACCAATAATCCAAGAAAAATTATTGGATTAAAAGGGTTTGGCTTAGAAGTAACCGAACAGGTCCCGATTATTACCAAGCCCAATTATAAAAATATTAAATATTTAGTAACAAAACGGGACCGTTTAGGACATTTATTAGGTACAATTGAGAGGGAGGTGAAAGATGGATAAGAAAGAATTTAAAGGATTTCTTGACGCAAGTGGCAAAAAGTTTGCAATCGTGATTTCTCGATTCAACGAATTCTTAAGCAAAGAATTATTATGCGGTGCGCTTGACTGCCTAGAAAGACATAACACGGCAAAAGTAGATATCTATTGGACACCGGGTTGTTTTGAAATACCTGGAATAGCAAAAAGTCTTGCCGAGAGTAAGAAATATTCAGCAATTATTGCCTTGGGAGTAATAATTCGTGGTGATACACCACATGCCGAATATATCGCTGCAGAAGTTTCGAAAGGGTTAGCTAAAATCAATTACGACACCGTGATTCCCACGGTTTTTGGTATTATCACAGCGGATACAATTGAACAAGCAATCGAACGTTCAGGAACTAAAGCTGGTAATAAAGGTTATCATGCAGCTCAATCAGCAATCGAGATGGCGGATCTTAGTTTAAAGCTAAAGGTTTAGATTTCTTAATAATGACTCAACGACGGTGCGCTCGCGAAAGCGCACTCGAAGTCTTGTATCGTTTTGATATCGGTAATGAAGCGATTGATAAAAGTATTGTCGAGATATTAAAGAAAATAAAATTCTCTCCTCAAGGAGAAAAGTTTTTCTTAAAATTAGTTGAAGAAACCAATAAGAATTTAAATTTGATTGATGAAACGATCAAACAGACTCTTGAGCACTGGACATTTTCTCGTCTTTCCAGTGTTGACCGTGCGATTTTAAGAGTTGCTTGCTGCGAACTTCTTTTCTTCATTGACATTCCACCTAAAGTTGTCATTAATGAGGCTTTGGAAATAGCTAAAAAATATGGTTCGGCTGAATCGGCAAGGTTTGTAAATGGTGTTCTTGATGCTATCTATAAGAAGAAATGCGATTAGGTGTTTTCTCTGATGTCCATTCTAACTTAGAAGCTTTACATACCGTTCTTACATATCTCTCAAAGCAAAAAGTTGGTCAATATCTTTTTATCGGTGATTTAGTCGGTTATGGTGCAAATCCCAATGAATGTGTGGAACTTATTAAAGAACTAAAATGTATTTCGATTGCCGGAAATCATGATTATGGTGTAATAGGCAAAACCGAAATAAGTAATTTCAATGACGCTGCTATATCAGCGGTTTTATGGACAAAGAAAGAAGTGAATAAGGCAACTAAAGATTTTCTAAAAGAACTTCCTTTAACAAATAAATTTAAGAATTTCTTTTTAGTGCATTCAACACCAAAACAACCGGAGTTATGGAGGTATATATTTACACTAATACAGGCACAAGATGAGTTTGCGGATTTTGAAGAGAAAATATGTTTTATCGGGCATTCGCACTCTCCGTCTATCATTGAAAAGAATGATAAAAAGAATAAATGTATATTGATTAATGAATCGAAAATAAAAGTAAAAGGAAGCGGTTATAGATACTTAATTAATGTCGGAAGTGTTGGGCAGCCACGTGATAACGACCGACGAGCTTGTGTTGTTATTTTCGATACAGAAACTAATATTATAGAAATCAAACGGCTCGAATATAATTTAGAACAAACCCAAGCAAAGATTCTTAATGCAGGATTGCCACCGATTCTTGCTTATCGATTAGCGGAAGGAAAATAGTAAAATAAAAAACGGGCAGTAGGTTGTTATAGAATATTTTTCTTACTGCCCATTATAGTTTTATCTTAAAATAATTGCTTTCGTAGCTATGCCTCCATACTCAGTTTTTAATTCGCAGAAATAAACACCGTTAATAAGATTTTTACCATATTCATCCGTACCATCCCATGTAATCGAAGTAGATTTTGTTGTAATCGAATTTACTAATTCACCAGATACATTATAAATATTCAACTGGCTATTTCCTTTGACTGGTACTGAAAAATTAATACGAGTATTTCTTGAAAATGGATTAGGTGTAATATTCATTGAAGGTTTTGTATATGAATTTATTGCTGTTGGTTGTTCATATTCAATTCCTGGTAGAGGTTCATTAAAGAATGTGAGAATTCTTTGCATTACATGCCATTTTTGGATATAGCGACTTTGAGAATGGTCGATTGCTTCGAATGGCATACCGAAATAGACGACTTTATAACTGCCGGCATAGCGTATAGCACCGTATACTGTTGTATCAGCATAGTTACGGTATCGGAATGAACCAAAAGCACCACTAACTGGGCGAATTACGTCACAGGAAGACGCATTTGCTGCTCCACCCGCCCCACCTAAAACAATCGTATCTCCATTAACACCGCCAAGGGGGTCGCCGGGAACACCGAGAGCATATATCATTCCGCTATGAGTTATTACATAAGAAGCATGCATATAGTTACTGTAGAAAGGTGTAGTTTCTATATTTTGACCAAGATTTTGACCACAAATAAAAAGGTTTTTCCCTTGGTTGAGATAACTGGTCAAGTTAGTCTGGTCAGTTGATGTTAAGGTATTCAAACTATCAAGTCCAGTAAACCAAACAACAACTGGATATCTTAATAGTGTATCTAACGGAGGCGAACCAGCAGTGGCAACCGTCCAAACTGAATATAATGTTCGCAAAGAATCAATTGCTTCTTTGTACCATCGTTCATAGTCAGCACCATTATCATCGTCAACTAAAAGAATTCTCGGTAAGCCTATATTTATATAAATTGTGTCAACGGTGTGAACTGAAGGGGGCGTTGCCGATATATTGATGATAAAACGAACTCGATGTGGAATTAAGTTATTAGATACATGGAAAACAAAAGAATCAGCAGAGCAGTGTCCGTATCGCCCTGCTATAATCGTGCCGAATGATGCAGTATTTTTTGTTATTGTAATAACAGGATCAGAACATGAGATGGTTGCTGATGCATTTCCGTTCTGATAACCAGCTTCATTATACATTGTTGTAATTATCGCTACATCTTCATTAGGTTCAGGGTAGTTGTTATTCCCGTCATTTAAGCGGTAAGAGGTTGTTCGTAAATAACAACGAACTGGTTGAGCAACCGATTTTAAAACATTTATTCGACCATGGCCAACATTTCCAGCAAGGTATTGAGGATCAGGCATAGAATCGCATGATTCGAAAATACGAAGAGTACATTGCCCATTTGTCATGGTTGGATACATAGACTTAAGTAATGCTGCTTGAGCGACCACACAAGGAGTTGCTAATGATGTCCCGTCATAAGCACCATAGGTGTTATTATTAGAAGTCGTAAGAACACCGGTACCAGGAGCAGCAAGATCAACCCATGGTCCGTAATTTGATTGCTGACCACCGCCCCAGTTAGAAAGATAATCATTAGACGCGGTAGCTGCAGTCGAAATTACTTTGTCATATCCTGCCGGATAACGTGGGGCACCACCAGAATATTCATTACCAGCTGAAGCGACAAGTACACATCCTCCCGCCCAGCAATAATTCATTGCATCTTGATATGTTTGAGAATAGCCAGTACCACCAAACGACATACTTATTACCCAGACACCTCGAGCTACAGCGTAGTACATTGCACCAAGATAATTGTAAATACTACCACCGTATCCACATCGTGCTGCCACATATCGACAACCCCAGGTCATACTCGCAACACCAATTGCATTATTTGTCATTGCACAAGGAACACCTGCGCAGTTTGTTCCATGATCATCAGCCGGAAGTGGGATAGGGTCAGGATCACTATTCAAGAAGTCGTAACCAATTACATCATCTATATAGCCATTTCCGTCATTGTCGATATTATCAAAATCACCGCCTGTTGTTGATGACCAGGGATCAAAAATACCGTTATGGTTAATATCTTCAGGTGCATTTATTGCATAAGAGCGGTTCATGTCTTGATGGTTATAATCAATACCTTGATCAATTACCATAACTTTTACGGTAGTATCGCCATGGGTGATATCCCATGCAAGAGGACATTGTGTTTTAGATATGTGCCATTGTGAACTAAGATAAGGATCATTAGGTAACTCATCTGCTTTGTATATAAATTGTGGTTCGGCGTACTGTAGACAATGGGATTTTTCAAAATCTCTGATTACAGAGTAAACATCTTGATTTTCTGGAAAGTAAAAAGTATAAAATAAATCCATTCCATAGCTTTTAGCTAATTCACTGGGGTTGGGATCGGGTATTATTTTTTCGACTTTGGATACGTGCCACTTACTATTTAGATTATCAATCGCTGGGATATTGGTTTGGGCAACACCATCGCTCGTTGTAATTGTAATTTTTCCGCGATAATTCGGTTTAAATTTTACGATTATTTGACCTTGCACATAATCCTGGCTTATGCCTACGCTTACTGTTAATAATAGCAGTAGTATTAAATATTTATACATAAAAATCCTCCAGATTTATTAAAATTTGAAAAATAATTATCATTATAATGTAATTGTAATTATTGCTTAAAAAGATACAAAAGTCAAGAATAATATTCCGATATAATTATTGACTTTTTAAAACTTTCAATTATGATTACAAACATAGAAAGGAGTGAATTATGTATAAATTATCTATCGCTTTTTTACTAATTGTGGTGTTACTAATTGGCTGTGGTGGACCTAAAAAGGAAACACCGATAAAACCAGCTTCATCAGCTACGTCAGAGTTCGTCGCAATGGTCAAAATGGTTGAACCGATGACCGTTCTCTCAATTGAGAAAAAAGGACCTTACAATATGGTTGGTAAGGCAATTAATGAATTAATGTCGTGGATTATGGTTAAACAGATTAAACCGATAGGGGCGCCATTTGGCATTTACTATGATGACCCGCTTAAAGTAATTCCGGAATCGACAAGATATGAAGTTTGTGTACCGGTTCTACAAGACACGAAAGGTGAAAAGACCTTCAAAGTAAAACAATTACCAGCAATGGAAGTTGCCTATACAATGCATATTGGTCCGTATGAAAAAGTTGGCGAAACGTATGGAAAATTATCGGGATGGATTGAGAAAAATAGTTACACGATTGTAGGCCCAGCCCGAGAAATATACGTGAGTAACCCGTCAGTGCCACCGGATTCGCTTAGAACAGAAATTCAGTTTCCTGTAAGAAAGAAATCATAACAACCTTGCGGAGTAAATGTAATATTACATCTACTCCGCTTTTTGTTTTACTCACTGTTTTATAGTCCCCAAAATGATTATCCAAAAGATGAAACAAGAAGATTTAGATCAAGTGATGTATATTGAACAGACATCTTTTAAAGCGCCGTGGAAAAGAAGTTTTTTTGAATATGATTTACAACATCAAGGAGGCTATTGTTATGTTGCGAAAGAAAAAGAAGAAATATTAGGTTATGCTAATGCTTGGTATATTGCGGATGAGATGCACCTTGCTAATATCGCAGTGCATTTAAAACATCGCCATATGGGAATCGGAATGCAGCTTTTAAAAAAAATTATTGAGGTTGCTCAAAAAAATAAGTGTCGAAGTATACTCTTAGAGGTCAGGATTTCTAATTTAATTGCCCAGAAATTATACGAAAAATTTGGGTTTATTAAATTATATACTAGAAAAAAATATTATCCAGATGGGGAAGAGGCGATCGTTTACGAAAAACGATTGTGAGAATTTTAGAAGCTATCGATCGACGTAATTTCTGATAAAGGTTTTCGTGTTCTTGGGCTGGGGGGCTGGGCTGGATAACCAATCGGGGTCAAAGCAATTACTTTTACATCTTCAGGAATTTTTAAGATTCGTTTGACTTCAGTTTCATCATAAGCACCGATCCAGCAGGTTCCTAAACCTTCATTGGTTGCGGCGAGAATCATATGGTCTAAGGCGATAGTGATATCAACCGGATAAGAGCTCCAATAGCCACCCATTTTGCCCCAGGCAATTTTTTCTAAAGCAACAGCACAAATTACCACAGGTGCCTGTGCGATAAATTCCTGATTGCGACAAGCGATGACAAGTTCCTGCTTGATTTTAGTATCTTTGATGACGATGAATTTCCAGGGTTGAATATTTTTTGCGGATGGAGCTAACCGTCCCGATTCTAAAATTCTCGTTAATACTTCATCAGAAATCGGGTCAGGTTTATAGGCACGGATACTTTTACGTAATTTTATTACATCGTAAAATTCCATGGGTAGCTAAGCGCCCGAAGTGATTTGAACACTCGGCCTGCGGATCCGGAATCCGCTGCTCTATCCAACTGAGCTACGGGCGCATTACGATACTAATAGCAAACCAGCTATTAGTTTTAGCGCAGTTTCTTCTTATGACGATTTGCTTTACGACGTTTCTTAAATTTATGTCGCTTAATTTTTCTTAACTTACGTTTTCTCCCGCAAGGCATGTATTATTTTAGTCCTTTTTTTTAGCTATTTTATGTTTTAGATTTTTTCCTGGTTTAAATAGTACGACAAGGCGTGGCGGGATATGAACTGGAACATTAGTCTTAGGATTTCGTCCAATTTTTGCTTTCCTTAGCTTAGTTCGGAATACTCCGAAATCGCGCAATTCGACACGATTGCCGGCCAGCATTGCATTGTTTATTTCATCAATAAACATCTGGACGATTTTTAGAATATCAGTTCGAGATATTCGCGGTTTAAAGTGCTTGGAGATTTTTTCGACGATGCTATACTTAGTTAACGTCATTTACATCCTCCTATTTACAGCTACTACAGCCCTTTGTTGAGCAGCTTGTACATGAATTGGAACTTACTTGTTTTTCAGTTCCGGCTACTCCAAACAAAGAGACGAGTTTGATAATTTTTTTGCTGCCACATTTGGGACAACAAAGTTTATATTGATCTTTTATAGTTAATACTAATTCTTCAAACGTGGTGTTACAGTTTTCACAATTAAAGTCGTACAACGGCATAAAATTTTTAATTAAGTAATTTTACATGTAAATATTATTATTGTCAAGAGTTAATTTATTCGTATCTCAACGCGTCAATCGGGTTTAGCTGAGCGGCACGGTTTGCCGGGTAGATGCCAAAGAAAATTCCGACCGACGCAGAAAAACCGATGCCCAAGAAAATCGTCCAGACTGGAGCCGCAGCGGGCAGGGGCGATACTGAACTGACAATTTTACCGATGCTTAATCCGAGTAGAGTACCGATTAATCCGCCGATAATGGAAAGCATAACTGCTTCAAATAAAAACTGATAGAGAATATTACGCGTGCTTGCGCCAACTGCTTTGCGTAAGCCGATTTCTTTGGTTCGTTCACTAACCGCAACCAGCATGATATTCATAATGCCAATACCACCGACAAGCAGAGATATCGCGGCAACACCGATCATCACGATAAACGCAATATTGGTAATATTTTTATAAATCTGTCGTAAACTCTCCTGAGTATTAATGCCAAAGTCATCCGGTTTATCATATCCCAAACCATGACGACGGCGCATTAATTCTCTTATTTGGTCAATCGCTATTTCTAATTGCTTACCGCTTTTGGGTAATACTTGAATACTGAGTCCGCGGAAAACCGCCTGCGCACCGGTTGGTTTGGGGAATATTTTTTCATAAGTGGTCAATGGAATTATAAGAATATTATCTTGGCTTTGTCCAAAAAAACTTCCTTTTCGTCCCAAGACTCCAATAATTAAAGTTCGTTTTCCTCCGATATTAAGGTATTTACCAACCGGGTCTTCAGTCGGGAAAAGGTTGTCAACAACATAACCACCGATACAACAGACTTGTTGTTTGCGATTGTAATCTTCCTGATTAATAAACCGTCCTGATTCAATTGTGTAATTTGCGGTATATTGTAAATCTGGAGTCGAACCAGTAACTTCAACTTGTTTGGCGGTTTTTCCTTGATAATTCAAAGATTGTATCTCAGAACTTTTTTGAGGTGCAACCTTATCAACCGCGGATAATTTGGCAATTGCCAATGCGTCATCAAGGATAATTTCCTTTCGTTTGACAATTTCCTGAAAATCCATGCGTCCGGCACCCCAGCTGAATCGCTGGACAAAAATCGTATTCGAGCCCAAGGACTGTATCTGGTTTTCGACTGATTTATTCATTCCCTGGACTAATGAAAGAATGGCAATAATTGTCATGACACCGATGACAATACCAAGAATGGTCAGAAAAGAACGAAGCCGATTAGTTCTGAGGATACTCAGTGATGATATAATTAAATCTTTTATGGTCATATATTTTAGTTATTATTTCTTATCATTACTTTCTTCAATAATTTTACCGTCAAGCATTTTTAACTGCCGACGGGCATAACCAGCAACCGTGGCGTCGTGGGTGACTAAGATTATTGTATTACCTTCTTTGGCAATGTCATTAAACAATGTCATAATTTCCTTACCGGTTTTAGAGTCCAAGTTACCAGTCGGTTCATCGGCAAAAACAACTTCCGGGTCATTGATTAATGCACGGGCAACCGCAACCCGCTGCATTTCGCCGCCCGAAAGTTCATTGGGTCGATGCTGTTTGCGGTGGCTTAAGCCAACCCGCTCTAATATTACTTCGGTCTTTTTCGCTCGTTCCTTGGCCGGAATACCGGCATACAATAAAGGCAGTTCGACATTTTTTGTAACGGTTACCCGGGGCAGTAAATTAAATGTTTGAAAGACAAATCCAATCGATTTATTTCTTAAGCGGGAAAGTTCAAGGTCGGTGAGACTAGTAACATCAGTACCGGATAAAAAGTATTTGCCGGACGTCGGCGTATCCAGGCATCCCAAGAGATGCATTATAGTTGATTTCCCGGAACCGGACGGTCCGGTTATCGCGATATACTCACCTTTCTCAATGTCAATCGTTACACCCCGTAATGCTTCAACAACAAACTTACCAATCGTATAAAATTTAGTGATGTCTTCGGTATGAATTAACATTTATTACAAATTATTTGCTAAGTTTAGGTGTTGTTGAATTTTTTTCTGATTTTTCATTAGTTATTTTGATTGCTTCGTGCTTTACCTTATCACCGTCCTTGAGTTTGGATAGCACTTTATAAGGTCCGGTAATGACAATGTCACCGGCTTTGAGTCCTTCAAGGATTTCAATATCAACTTCACTCGACACGCCGGTTTTTATGGCTTTTAGTTTAGCCACCCCGTTTTCAACGACAAATACGGTCTGCGTTTCTTCTCCTTTTAATTTTCTCCTGCCAGCAGATTGAATCGGAACTATCAGAATACTATCTTTTTTACCGGTGATTACCTCGGCATTAATTGACATGCCGGGTCGCAAATCGGATGTAGTTTTATCAAGTTTAATTTCAACTTCAAAATCGGTCGCCTGGTCAGCAGTGGACAGAACACTTTGCTTGGGCATATAACCGACTTTGCTGACCGTACCGGCAAAAGTAGTATCGGGAAATGCATCCATTCTGATTATCGCGAAAGAGCCGATTTTCACGCTGGGCACTTCGGTTTCGTCGAGGTCAATAATTCCCATCATTTTTGTCAAATCAGCAACCACCATCAAAACAGTACCGGCATTATTCATAGTGCCGATCATGACTGCTTCACCTTCTTCAATATTGAGCTGAGTGATGGTTCCGGCAATTGGTGATGTAATCATAGTTTTTTCATAACTGTCCTGTGCTTGCTCCAGCCGTGCTTTAGCTGCTTTATAACCAGCCTGGGCGCTTTCATAATCCTGAGGCGCAATTAAATTTTGCGCAAAAAGACTTTCACTGCGGGCAAATGACTGTTCGGCTTGTTCAAATTGAGCCTGGGTTAAATCCAGATTTGCTTTCGTGCTTTTCTGGTCAAGCAGACAGACCAGCTGTCCCTTGCTGACCGCTTCACCTTCTTTAACGAATAATTTTTCCACTGTGCCCATCGTCTGCGATTGAAGGTTAACCTGGGCTTCGGCTTTCAGTTCACCGTCGCCGGATACCTTGGATACAATCGTGCCGAATTCAGCCGGCTTTACTTCAACTGTGATACCTTGTTCTTTGAATTTGAGATTGAGTATGATAATTAAGACTAATACAACAATAATTCCTAAGATAATAAATAGTTTTTTCTTCTTCTTCATTTCAACTCCATTTTGTAGATATTTTACTTTTCAATTTTATCAACAATACCCAATAAATACTCAATTTGCGCATAACTTGTATAAGTATCATAAAGAGCACTGATGTAGGTGTTCTGAGCGGTATTAAAAGTAAATTCAGTATTGAATAAATCGAGCTGGCTGATTGCACCCAAGCGGTATTGTTCTTGTGCCAAACGGAGCAGTTCACGGTTTAATTCAAGATTTTTCGATGAGTAGTCATAACGCTCTTTTGCTTCTTTATACGTGTAGATGGCATTGGTTGCATTTTTGCGTAATAAAATTTCCGCTTTCCTCAGTTGGACATTAGCCCTTCTTAAATCGTTTCGTGAATTTCCAATATTAAGTAAATATGATTTTATTTCAAAGATTGGAAAATTTAATCTCACTCCATAGCTTATTACATCGTTATCTTTCCAATCCGAAATTTTCTTAAGCATTGAAGTATCAGAATAACTGCTCGACCAGAAAAGATTTGCCGAAGGCAAGAGATTAGCGATTGATTGGGTAAAAGTAGTTTTAGTAATCGATTTATATTTCTTGCTCGACATTAGATTGGGATTTTTTCGAGTAATATCTGAAAACAACGTTTCGAAATTAATTTCTAAATCAGGAGTTACGGGTGTTGAATTTGGTTTGATAATAGAATTGTCGGTAACACCCAATTGTCCTTTTAAATCTTCCATACTGATTGCTAAATTCTTTTGGGCGGTCAACAAATCGATTGCAGCTTGAGTCTTAAAAGTCTCGGAGCGTAAAAGTTCGAACTTTGTAATTTGTCCCAGACGATTTTTTTCTTTAGCAAGGTTATAATTGTCTTCAGCACGTTGTAACGATGCCTGCGCTACATCATAAAGGTTATAAGTTTTTGCTAACGTGAAATAACTTACCTTTACACTATAGACTAAATTTGCGGTTACATCTTCTGCCTGTAAACGGTAATAATCATTATAAAGCTTGCCTTTGTAAACATTACCAAATACGTCAGGAGAAAAAAGAACCTGATTTAATCCGACTGAACCAGAATAAGATTTACTTTCGGTTAAGGTTGGCAATATACTGCCTTGTGATTTAGTATAACTGGCAGAGAGAGACGGTGAGGGTAGTATTGCTGAGATACCGCCGGTTAAGCTTAATAATCCACTTCGTTGGTCAATCGTTGCTTCAGTGCTGGACGGGCTTTTCTTTTGGGCTAAATCCAAAGCATCGGTTAGAGATAAATAGAGCGTATCGTTTTGTCCAAAACAAGGTTTATAAAAAAATAAAAAAATGGTTATAAAAAAAATAAAAACTTTTTGCATCATAGGTATTACTTTAGACTAAAATTGACTAAAAACGATTTAATCATCTTTATATTATACGTAATTTGTTAGGTAAGGTTTCAACATATATTATAGTTGTTGTATGAAGGTTAGCGGTAGTCGGTAATGAAGCGCGTTTTGTGAGTAGTATATCGTCAAGCGTAAGAACACCTCTTCTGATCGCTAAATGATACGAGCATAGTAACCTTTAAACGCTTTACGTGCTTTCCAATTATCTTGGTCCACCACGAAAACCGAAGATCGAGGTGATCAGTACGAAAACTAGCCAGAGCCCAAGAACCAGGTAGTAAATTTTCTTCCCTTTAAACGAATAAACAATCTGAAGTCCAAATGCCGCTAAAATCATTTCCCAGATTGTAAAGAAATCAAGTTTCGACATAAGTCGAAAGAGAAAAGTATTTTTAGAAATCATCGGAAAGAAAAGGACAAAACTGGTTTGAACAAACGGTGTACCTTTGATTAAGATTAATATTATTTTAATAATCATTCCCGGAATCCTAACCAGCGCCGCGCCAACAAATACACTGAATGTCATAAGAAAAGGTCCGGATGCACCGAGTAATGGCAGTAAAAAATTAAAAATCACAGCAATGAGGAGGAGTATTAATGGCGTAAAAATAATCGAGGCAAGGATACCAGAGATAATTGGAAATGGTCCATGCATCATTTTTTCCGCTCGTTCAATCTGCTCCGGTGTTAGATTTTGTTCTCTTAGCTGGCTAATACGGTCTTGCGGGTTGAAACGAGCCAGCACGACAATTGTTATGATAATCGCACATACGACTAGAATTATTAGCGGGACTAACCATTTTGGTTTTTCTTTGAGTTTAGTAAAATAATTTACCGGTGAAAAATAAATATCAAACAGATTCATTTTACCTCCAATCTTATATTTTTTCTAACCATTATTAGAAATTATTATATGTTACTTTAAGTTCAAGTCAAGTAAAATAGATAGTCTATTTGCAAAACTTAACCACAGAGCCACAGAGATACAGAGAAAGAAACTCAAAATTCAAAAGTCAAAAAGATTGTAGGGCACGGCTTTAGCCGTGCAAATCAATTAGCACATCAAAAGATTTCCTTTTTTCTTTATAGGCTTCAAGAGAATCACTGAGTATTTTTTTGTCTCGGTATCTTTGTTCCTCTGCGGTGTATTTTATTATCCGTGATTTATTTTACTCGCATGTAAATAAAAAATCAAGCTCTTTTTTCTCTTAACTCTATAACATCGTTGCTACTTAGGCAAATTCTTCAAAAAAGACGGTATTGTCCACCCCATGGATTAGAATTAGGGGCAAAAGTTGGTTGAAAAGTCCTTGTTCGATTCGTAATAGAATAGATATCTTGATGTCTATTAAAAATTCAAATAGAATTAGCAGAAGCGAACATATTACCAATAGTCATACAAATTGTAGCAGGCTTTCGGATAGAGATTCGAGCAAGGATTAGGGGAGAAGTAAGAACGTGACACAGGTCAAGGTTTAGAAAAGGGATCGGGGATATAACACTCGGAAAATGTCCCCAAATTATCCCAAATTTGCTACTTCAATGAAGTAAATCTAGTTAATGTATAGGACAAGATTCTGGTAATGCCAGTTAATGCAACGAGCTGAGGGACTATATCATTACTAGAAAAATTTGATTTATAGATACTTCTTACAAATATTAAATAATACAATGCAATTCAACCCGTTATACTGCAAATAAAATTGAGCCAAAACTGATGAATCCTCTTAGGCCAACGTTTCTTTATATGTTCCAAATCGTCTGGGTGTATAAAAATATCTACTGCTTTACACCCATAGAATAAACTGAAAGCGAGTGCAATAACTCCATAAATTATTTTAGTCACGTTCATCACCCTCTTTCTCTATAACTCAAATTTCACCTCAAAAAAATTATAAGTCTCCCCCTAGTGCTGTCAAAATGTAATTTTGCATTTTGACCTTTGACTTTTAGTTTTTTTTAGTTATGATTTTTTTATGAATAGAACTTTAGTGTTTGATGTAAAAAATCATATTGGCGAAAATATTATGCTTCAGGGGTGGATTTGCCAAATCCGCCCTTTAGGCAAGATTAATTTTGTTATTTTACGAGACCGCACCGGAATCGTTCAAACTATTGTCTTAAACCCGAAAATTGATGTATCTGGTTTAGAACGCGAAAGTGCGGTTGCAATCTATGGTAAACCGAAAACAGAAAAACAGGCACCTGGTGGTTTTGAAGTTGAAGTAACTGGCATTGAAGTTATCGAAAAGGCACAGTCACCTTTACCATTTGAGGTTAACCGGGCAACTGAATTGACCAATGTCAAAATCGATACAATTCTTGACCACCGTCCATTCAGTTTACGAAATCAAGAGTTAGCAGGTATTTTTAGAGTGCAGGCAGAAATTGTCCGTGCCTTTGCGGATTTTATGAGAAGCGAAGGATTTTTACAAATGCATACTTCGAAAATCATCTCAGCTGGTACCGAAGGTGGCACAAACCTTTTCTCAATTCAGTACTTCGAACAGAAAGCATATTTAGCCCAAAGTCCGCAATTCTATAAACAGATGATGGTCGGTGCTGGATATGAACGTGTGTTCGAAGTCGGGTTTGTTTATCGGGCGGAAGACCATGCAACATCAAGACATATTAATGAATATCTGAGTTTAGACTTTGAAATGGGATTTATCGAGTCCGAGCAAGATGTTATCAATGAAGAAATCCGTTTGCTAAAGTATGTATTTGATTCAGTAAGAAAAAACTGTGCGGAAGAGTTGAAATTACATAATTCAGAGCTACAAGAAATCAACTCAATTCCTCAATTAAGATTATCAGAAGCGGTTAAAATACTAAAAGAGAAGTTTAATAAGAATATGGAAGTTGAGAATGATTTAGACCCAGAAAGTGAGCGATTGATTTGCGAATATTCCAAGAAAGAGTTTAATTCGGATTTTGTTTATATTACACATTATCCAGCATCAGGCAGACCATTCTATACGATGCCGGCTGAGGAAGGACTAACTAAAGGTTTTGATTTGCTCTATAAAGGACTTGAAGTAACAACCGGCAGCCAGAGAATTAATAATTATCAGATGTTAGTTGACAATATGAAGAAATTTGGATTGAAACCAGAAAACTTTGAGTTTTATTTAGAAATCTTTAGATATGGAATGCCGCCACATGGCGGGTTGGCAATCGGGACGGAAAGATTAACACAGCAAATTCTTAATCTTAAGAATATTAGAGAAGCGAGTCTTTTCCCAAGAGATAGGTTTAGATTAACACCATAACACTTAATGAAACCACAGATGGCACGGATGGACACTGGGAAAATCCTAATTTCTAAATTCGAAATTCTAAACAAATCCCAAATCCAAAATCCTAATATTATAAACGGTTTAAAATTTGCATTTAATCAGTCTAATCCGTTAAATTCGTGGTTAAAATAAATAGAAATGGCTAAGAAAAAAAGACGTATCAGTTTATTAATATTAGTCGCAGTCATTGCCTTTGTCTGCGGGATTGGTGTTGCGGCAGTTATACGACTGGGTACCAATTTACCATCTGCGGAAGAGATAATAAACTATCAGCCATCCGCATCGACTAAAATCTTAGATTGTAAAGGACGTTTGGTCAGCGAATTTTTCCAGCAGCGGCGAACCCCAGTGCCGTTAGCCGAAATCCCTCAGATGCTGAAAGATGGTTTAATTTTAGTTGAAGACAAAAGGTTTTATTCGCATTGGGGTATCGATATAATACGCATCATCGGCGTCGCTTATTATAATGTTAGGTCGTTTCACCTTTATGGCCAAGGAGCAAGCACAATCACCCAGCAATTGGCTCGTAATATGTTTCTAACCCAGGAAAAAAGTATTGCCCGAAAATTGAAGGAGATGTTTTTAGCGTTTGAGCTGGAACGGGCATATTCCAAAGATGAAATATTGGAATTATATTTAAATGTGGTTTACTTTGGCCGCGGTGTTTATGGCGTTGAGGCGGCATCGCAGACCTATTTTAATAAATCAGTTCGAGACCTTAAATTATGGGAATGCGCTTTAATTGCGTCTTTGCCGAACATCGGTTCACCCTATGCTAATCCCGACGCTGCGCTGAGACGTCGTAACTTATTTTTAAAGATGCTCTATAAAGCTAAGAAGATTTCCAAACAGGAATTAGACACTGCGTTAGCAAAACCGTTAGGAGTTATGCCAAAATTGAGTTCGCGAAATGAGGCACCGTATTTTGTTGAAGAAATCAGAAAATATTTATCGGATAAATATGGCGATGAATTTGTCTACAAGAGTGGTGCAACAATTTACTCAACCTTAGATTTGGACATGCAAAGAAGTGCCAACCAGGCGGTTGAGAAAAATTTAAGTCAAATTGAAAAGGATTATGATTTACCCGATAAAAAAGTTCATTATGATACAGTCGCGACTTATGATTCGCTCTCAAAACCTTCTTACCTGCAAAGTGCATTACTGGCAATTGATCCTAAAACCGGCTATATTCGTGCAATGATCGGAGGACGAGATTTTCGTCAAAGTCAATTTAATCGAACGTGGCAATCGAAACGGCAGGCAGGTTCATCATTCAAACCCTTCGTGTATACCGCAGCGATTGACCAGGGTTTTACACCAGCAACACTTGAACAAGATGCACCAATAACAATCGATATTCCGGGAGTAAAAGAACCTTATGTGCCAGTTAATTTTGACCATCAATTTATGGGGAATATGACTTTAAGACGAGCCTTGGCTTTATCCCGAAACATCGTAGCAGTTCGTGTGATAAGCAAAGTTAGTCCAGAAGCGGTAATAAGGTATGCAACATTAATGGGTATAACTAGTCGATTGCAGCCATATTATTCTTTAGCATTGGGGTCATGTGATGTTTCATTGATTGATATGACGAGAAGTTTTGGTGTCTTAGCAAATGAAGGTTATAAAACGAAACCAATATTTTTCACTAAGATTGTTGATGCAGACGGCAGAGTACTCGAAGAAAATAGTATCGAAAGTGAATTAGTACTTGATGCGAAAGTTGCATATGTTGTAACGAATATGCTCGAAAGTGTTGTTAATGAAGGCACCGGCTATGCAGTAAGACGAGTTGGGTTTCCATATCCAGCAGCAGGAAAAACCGGCACAACTGATGATTACACAGACACGTGGTTTGTCGGCTATACACCGGATTTAGTTTGTGGGGTATGGGTAGGATATGACCAGAAAAAGATGATATTCCATGGTGCAACCGGTGGCGGTATTGCAGCTCCGATTTGGGGAGAATTTATGAATGGTATTACATCAGTCATCTCTGGTAGTGACTTTACCAAGCCGGACAGTGTAACGTTTGTCCGGGTATGCGATTTGACCGGATACCTGGCAACTTCTCGATGTCCTAAAATTCGTGATGAGGTGTTTATTCTCGGTACTGAACCGAAACAAGATTGCCAATATCACAAATTAGGAATTCCAACTCAAGAATTTCAGACGCCTGATTATAAATCAATTGAAGGTTTCTAAATCATTTCCTGAACCAGAGGTAAATAAAATATATAAATTGCTGTATAATTATTATGGGACTCAAAATTGGTGGCCTGCTGACAGTGAATTTGAAGTAATTGTAGGCGCAGTGTTGACTCAAAATACATCATGGCGAAATGTTGAGAAAGTAATTACCAATCTAAAAAAGAAGAAGCTATTACATGCAAAACGACTCGAACAATTATCGGTTTCAGAATTAGGCAAATTAATCCGTTCTTCGGGTTTCTATCGGGTTAAGTCGCGTCGATTGAAAGCGATGGTTGATTTTTTAATCCACAGATATTCGGGAAGGATAGATAATCTCAAAAAACAAGCGCTATCAGTTTTGAGGTTAGAGTTACTTAATATCTATGGAATAGGAGAGGAGACTGCAGATTCGATTTTACTTTATGCATTAGATAAACCAGTTTTTGTAGTTGACGCATATACAAAAAGAATTTTTTCTCGACACGGTTACTTTAATCCCGATGAGCCATATACAACAATACAAGAATTCTTTTCAAGAAATCTTCCCAAATCAGTCAAAATTTATAATGAATATCATGCTTTGCTCGTTAGACTGGCAAAAGATTATTGCCAGAAAAAACCATTATGTAGTACCTGTCCGATAAACGGAATGTAGATTTCATGAATATTCTGCTTTGCATGCTTATAATTAGTGTCGGCCAGACCGATACTACTACAAAAGTGGTGAATTATTCGAGTAAAAATATCGTATATTACCCAAAAGAGAATCGCATCGTACTTTTGGATTCCGCAAAGGTAAGTTATGATGATGTTTTAGTGAATGCCGATTCAGTTGAGTATGATATCAAAACTAAAATACTTAGCGCGTATAAAAATGTTCATTTTCTAACCGCTACCGAAAAAGTTGATGGTACTGAATTACACTATAACTTAAGTACTAAAAGAGGTTTAATATATAAAGCAAAAACTACAGTCGAAAATGGATTTGTTAATGGAAAAGAAATATGGTTAATTAAAGAGAAAACTTTAGAGATAGTTGACGGATATTACACAACTTGCGATCATGATCCGCCACATTATTATTTTTATGGTAGAAAATCTAAGGTGCTTCTTGATAATACCGCAATCACGCAGGGTGTTGTTCTAAAAATACACGGAATTCCCTGCGCAGTTGCACCCTTTTGGTTTTTCCCGATCAGCAAAAATAGGAAATCAGGACTTCTGCCGTTTAAATTTGGTCAGTCAAATACCGAGGGTAGATATCTAAAAGGTGTATCCTATTATTTAGTAATAAACGATTATTCAGATATGACTTTTATGTTAGATGTGATGGAAAAGAAAGGTTTTCAACCTAAAATTGAAGGCATCTATATTATTAATCCTTTCGCCAGTGGTCAAGTTTTAGGTTCTTATATATACGAACTTGATACAAAACGTGGTCGTTACAGTCTTAATGCTAAGCACCATTCCCAATTCTTATTTAATTCTTATTTAGATGCCTATATTGATATCCAGAGTGATCAGAGCTATCTTCCTGATTATGCGGAGAACACTGCCCAATGGTTAAAAAAAGAGCTATATTCTACAGTTTCAATTGAACGAGAATTTAAAAAGGTCGGTCGAATGTCATTAACAACTGTAAGGCAACAAGATTTTGAAAAGCAAATTTTAAATTGGACATTTCCGAACATGTCGATTAATTTTTATCGCCTTCCATTAATCGGAAACTGGAGTGTGACTCCAGGATTTGGTTTCTCAAATTTACAAAAAAGATACGATTCGAGTTCAACTAATTTGCAGAAACGCGACTATGCTCTTCGTTCCTTTAGCGGAAGGTTTAGCATTTCTAATCCCAAAACTATTTTAGGAGTGTTCGATTTACCTATTAGCGCAAGCTATAAAAGTGTTAATGACAAATATAGAGACACTACTACAATAGATAATCAAGAATTCAATGCTGGGACTGGTTTTTCGTCGTCACAAACTATTTTTCAAGCATTAAATATTTCTGAAGGCATTAGTTATAATCACAGATTGACATTCGAAGATAGCGTAAAGGCTAATGTTCAGTACGACTTTAATTTTGGTTCAAATATTACATTGAATAGGCTTTTCTCAATCGGTATCATAGGAATAGAAAACATTCTTCACAGGGTAACACCAAGCATGGGTTTTAATTTCACGCCACACACTAAACAAGGTCGCATTTGGGGCGTTCCAAGGTTGGATACGACTCCTCAATCCGCAAGTGTTGGTTTTAGTTTAAATAATTCATTTCAAGGTAAGTTTACTAAAATTGATGAGAAAAAAGACATTGCAACGATAGTTTTTCAGTCGAGCTATGACTTCAAAGAGAAAGTATTATCACCGCTTGCCCTGAACTCAGATTTATATTTAATCAGTAAAAACAATACGAATCTCACGTCTAATATCGGTTTATCATATCCATGGCAAAAAGGGTCACTAAGCCAAGTCAATATTTCTAATCTGTCGGTTAACTCCAATTTTAACTACTCGTTGACTAAAAAAGATTCTTTAGGTGGTGAAAGGGGGGTAACGTTTTACTTTAACCATTTTCTTACTGCGTATTCCAATGACTCCTCAAGACTCACTCTTCAATCTAATATGCTTAGTACGATAATATCTGTTTCGCCGAAAGGTTGGCGATTTGATTTCAATGCAGGTTATAATTTTAAAGAAAAAAATAAATTAACTAACTATAGTATCTCGGTGTGGAAAGATTTACATTGTTGGGAAGCAATTGTTGACTTTAATAAGTTTGGTCCACAGTGGTCTTATGATTTTAAAGTTCGAATTAAAAAGATACCGGATGTGACAGTCGGTAAGGGAATATTAGGCTTTGTTTTACCATTTAAATAATGGCTAAACTACCAATTTACCTCGCTTCGAAATCACCAAGACGCCGATTCCTATTGAAGCAATTCGGAATAAAATTCAAAATTATTACGCCTAAGATATCAGAAAAGATACGAGGGAATAATCCTAAATTGTTGGCAATAAAACTTGCTAAGCTTAAGGTTCATTCAATTGAAGGAAGAGTTAAACGTGGTATTATTATTGGTGTTGATACGATTGTCGTAATTGATGGTAACATACTTGGTAAACCTAGAAACAAGAAAGATGCGCGCTATATGATACAATTACTAAGTGGCAAGGAGCATAAAGTTATTTCTGGGCTTTATATTTTGCGCAAACCACATAATCGTGTTATTAAGACATCAGAATTGACGAAGGTTAAATTTCGAAAACTAAGTCGATACGAAATCGAAAATTATGTCGGTTCACGCGAGCCCTATGATAAAGCTGGAGCATACGGAATTCAAGAAAAAGCAGGATTATTTGTTGAACGTATAAATGGATGTTATTTTAACGTCGTCGGATTGCCAATTGTGAAATTATTAAAATGTATAAGAAGGTTGTAGCGATTATTTACATTGGTCTACTAAATTGAGTTTCGTATGTTAGCTTTTTAATCGCATTGCGTGCTTCAATTTTTACTTCTTCTGATTCATGACCAAACGGCCAGGATCTTGCCATCTTTTTTAAATGCGGGATCGCACCAATATAACCAAGTTCCGCTAATGTTTTAATTGCTCTTATTTTTAACATTAAAGAATCGGACGACAAAAAATCCAAAATGTACGAGCCAGTATTTGGTTCGCCAATCTCAGCCAACGCTCCAATTGCAGCAAGTCGGACACTTTCCTCCGGATCTTGTAAAGCTTTGATGACAGATTCAAGCGCTTCCGTCATTTTCAGTTTACCTAATGCTTGCACAGCAGCACTTCTAATTAGTGTTTGTTGTTCAGGTAAGCATTGTTCAATTAAAATCTTAACTGCTTTAGGATTTTTAGTTTCGCCCAAAGCGGAACAGGCAGCTCTTCGAATCCATAATCGAGGGTCATTTAAATGTTCTGCAAGCATTGGTATTACACTTTCATCTTTGATTTTTCCAATTAGTCGGGCAATAAGTATTTGTTCGCTCATAGTTTTATCTTCTGCTAGTAAACTAGGTAAAAATTTTATAATTTCTTTACCTTTTTCAGTTAGCACATCGGAAGCACTGCTGACAACAATTTGGTCGGGGTTATCAAGGCAGGAAATAAGAAATCGTAGAGCAGATTCTGATTTTATATTACCCAAAGCATGAATAGCAGCGGTTCGTACCATAGGTTCCGGATCACTGGTCAATTCTATTAAACGTTCAGCGGCCAGTTCATCGCCGATGCTGCCTAAAATTCTTATACATATTTCCCTTACCGAGGGATTATAACTTCTTGTATTTTCTATGAGGGGCAATATTGCAGGCTTACCGATTGAAGTCAGGTCACTTAGGGCTTTCATTCTGAGTTCGACATCATCCAACATAAAAATCTTTTCGTACGGCTTAATAATCGCTTCACCGATCATTTTTAATGAATATATTGCAGTGCTCCTTACTGTATTGTTTTTATCCTCGCTAGCCAAATGCCAAAGCCCTTCGCATGCTCTCAGGTCATTAATTTTACCCAGTGCTTCTGCGGCAGCAATCCTAACACCTGGTTCATCATCAAACAATAATGGTAAAAGTAAATCGACTGCTAATTTGTCCTTTAAATTACCTATGGTTCGTGCAGCATTGACGCGTACAATTGGGGCGGGGTCTTTTAAAAGGTCTCTAATATATTCTACTGCCCAGTAATATTTAATACCACCCAAAATTTCAATTGCAATTGCACGTTGTGTTACGTCCTTACTTTTTAGTAGATTTAATATCTGAACATCAATTGAAGAATCGCCCAATTCTTCGAGGATTTTTGATGCACTATTTCGTATTGTTTCATTACTAGATCTTAATGCCCCAATCAAATAAGGAGTCGCAACTTTACCGATACGAGTAATCGTAGAATGAATAACCTGCTTAATCTGATCGTTTTGCTCATCCAACATCGTAACTAATAATTCAGCAGCATTTTCTAATCCTAAATTTTTTAAGGTGATTATTGCCTGAATGCGAACTGCAGGATCATTTGATTTTATCTTTTGAAGGATTGTGTCATTATTCATATCTTTAAATTTTAGATACTTTTCCTATTCTTTTGCCTAATAAAATGCTATAATTTGATCGCATACAAAATAAAAGACCCTTACTAAGAATGATATAACAAAAATTTTGGTTTGTCAAGATTAATTGCATTTCTGACGTCAAACATAATGTAATTTTTTCGATGTGACTAATTGAGTTTTATAACTTAATTTGCCCTTGATTTCACAATTATCGTAACCTTTTTAGAATTTCTTCCATAATCTTTTGGGGACTAATTTTACCTTCAGTTTTTTTTGTTACAAGACCAACTAAATATCCAACAATTGTAGTTTTGCCTTCCTTATATTTAGTAACGACATCTTGATTTTTCTCTAATATTTCCGCTACCGCTTTTATTAATACATCATCATCTTGAATTAAGAATAATCCTTTCGAGCTAGCAATTTCTTGTGCAGTATTTTCTGTTGTTAGCATCTCAGTAAAGATTTCCTTGGCGACCTTGCCGGTTATTTTATTTTCATTTAGCATATTTAGTAAATCAGCTAATTGTTGCGGATTTAGTTTAAAATTAATAATCGTAATTGCTTTCTCATTAAGTATGGCACGAACTTCAGTTGTTAACCAATTTGCAACAAGCTTAGGATTTGGGCAGTGTTTTACGGTTGCATCAAAATAATCAGCAAATTCTTTAGTTTCGATAATTATCTCAGCAATATTTTGAGGTAAATTTAATTTTTCCACCAAATATATTTTTCTTTGCAAGGGTAGTGAAGGTAACATCTTTTTTATTGTATCAATCTTCTCTTTCTTTATAACTAATACTGGCAAATCAGGTTCTGGAAAATATCGGTAATCTTCACTTTCTTCCTTCCCCCGCATTGACCCAGTGGTTTTGGTCTGTTCATCCCAGAAAAGTGTTTCTTGAATGATACTACCGCCTTCATCTAATATTTTAGTTTGTCGTTTTATTTCAAATTCTAATCCTTCTCGAACATTACGCAATGAATTGAGATTTTTTAATTCAGTTCTAATGCCAAATTTGGTTTGTCCGATTGGTCGTAAAGAAATATTCGGTTCGCAACGGAAATGTCCCTTTTCCATATCACAATCCGAAACATCCAAATAGTTTAGTATTTGCTTCAATGTTTGTAGATACTGGACTGCTTGTTCGGGGCTTCTAATATTGGGTTCTGTAACAACCTCAATCAATGGAACGCCACACCGATTAAAATCGACTAAGGATTCACTACCTGAATGAATTGACTTACCTGAATCTTCTTCAATATGCAAACGGCGAATTTCAATCGTTTTACCATTTAGATCGATAAAACCATTGGTTGCTAAAGGTTCTTTATACTGAGTAATTTGATATCCTTTTGGTAAATCAGGATAGAAATAATGCTTTCTGGCAAAAGTGCTGAGCTCAGCAATCTGACAATTAAGGGCGAGACCCGCTTTAATAGCTAATTCTATAGCATTATCGTTAACAGTTGGTAAGGTGCCTGGCAGTCCTAAACAGATTGGACAAACATTTGAGTTTGGTGTTGCGCCGAATGCTACTGCGCAAGAACAAAACATTTTTGATTTAGTTTTTAATTGAGCATGGATTTCCACGCCGATAACAACTTCGTATTTTTTATCCATTGATTTTTTCGATTGCACTTGCACAGTTTAATATACATTCTTCAGCAAATGCTGGTCCGATAATTTGTATGCCAACTGGAAAATTATTCACTTTACCAATACCAGGAACAGAGATTGCCGGTAGACCAGCAAGACTTGGGGATGTTGTGAATACATCCGAAAGATACATAGCTAATGGGTCAGAGATTTTCTCGCCTAACTTGAATGGGGGAGTAGGGGCGGTCGGCGTTAAAATGACGTTACAGGTTTTAAACGCTTCATCAAAATCCTGTTTAATGAGAGTCCGAACTCGCTGTGCAGTTCCATAATATTCTTCATAGTAACCTTTGGATAATCCGTAGGTACCAAGCAAAATTCTCCTTTTCACCTCAGTGCCAAAACCATCCTCGCGAGTTTTTTCATACATATTAATAAGTTCCTGACTGGTTGTTCGTAATCCATATTTTACACCATCATAGCGTGCCAAATTTGATGAGGCTTCAGCAGTGCAGATTAAGTAATAAGTAGCAATCGTATATTTTGTCTGGGGTAAAGAAATTTGTTTTACTGCTTTGCATTTTTTACCAAGTTCTTTAATTGTTCTTTCAACAACCTTAGCAACCTTAGGGTCTAGTCCTTCTGCAAAATACTCCTTAGGTATACCAATCGTATAATCTTTTATCGCTTCCGGATTACACAATAGTTTATTAACTGGTATATTTACAGATGTAGCATCGTATTCATCTTGCCCAGCAATGGTTGATAATATGATTGCAGTATCGTCAACGGTTTTCGCAATCGGTCCGATACAATCTAAGGACGATGCAAATGCGACCAGTCCATATCTTGAAACTCTACCATAGGTCGGTTTTAATCCAACCACACCACAAAAAGCAGCAGGAAGCCTAACAGAGCCACCGGTATCAGTTCCTAAAGCACCAATAGCTCCTCGATAGGCAATTACTGCGGTTGATCCACCACTTGAACCTCCGGGCACATATACAGTATCAATTGGATTAGCTACTGGACCATAATAGGAAGTCTCGGTGGACGAGCCCATGCCAAATTCATCCATATTAGTTTTCCCAATAATAATAACACCAGCATTTTTTAATCGTGCAACTGCGGTTGCATCATACGGGCTGATAAAATTATGTAAAATTTTTGAACCACAGGTTGTCAGAAAATCCTTAACACAGATATTATCTTTGATCGCAATTGGTATACCGGTTAAAGGATGTAAATTTTCACGGTCTTTTATTGTCGCGTCTAAATTTTGCGCCTGTTTAATCGCTTGTTCTTCAAATAACGTAATATAGCCACAAATTTTTTGTTCTTCTGATTTAATACGATTTAAAACTGAATTTACAACATCAATAAATTTAATCTCTTTGTTTTGTATCTTTTCACGGAGAGAAGTAATCGATAAACTACAAAGTTCCTTACTTATCATTCTAACACGGCGGGAACAAAAAAGTAGTTGCGCTTGATATACGGCATTTGTTCAGTGATGCATTTGGTTGATTTGATTACATCTGGTCTAGGTTGTAAGTTTATCGCAACTGCATGAGTCATTGGCTGAATATTTTCTAAATTAATATTTCTGACCTGCTCAAAATATTCAATTATTTTTTCAATTTCCGCAGTCATCAACGCTATTTCATCAGGGGTGATACCTAATCTACTGAGCTTTGCAACTTTCTCTAATACGGATTGTGTTATCATAAACTAACGATAAACTTGTCTTTGTGCTTCGACAAACTCTAAGATTTTAGCGATATAATTACCGAGGACTGGGACTGAAGCGGCGCGACGAAGAAGTAAAATCACAATTGCGGCCAAGATCGTAAATCCAATAGCAAATCCTAAACCACGTCCAATGCCAGCAAGAAAATTAAGAAAGAATACCTTAGTCGGATTTTTAAGAAATGCAATTAAATCGCCCACACCAACAAAATCAATTTTCTTTAGTATTTCCTGTTTGTCGATGGTATTTGGCGTTTCTTGAGAATTCTTTTTCTCTTCCGCCATTTAGATTAACCGGGTATTGTTTATTACTAACTCAAACTTACATTTTAAAAAGTCGGCGGCTCGTCTTGAGATAACCATACGCGAGAGGAAGATTTCAAAGTAATCCATTACGGGTGCGATTGTGGTATCAATAGTTAAATCAAAAGTAATTTTATGTTCTCGACGATTTATACTCAGCGCCGATTTTTTTACCGCGAAATTTACACGGTCGTGAATATCGAACTTGATAAATTCAGGATTTCTGACTCGACTCTGATGCACATCCGATTTATCGGCTAAAATTAACGCAGCAGAAATTTCCGAGACCGGGCTGCCATTTTCTTCGTGATGATTACCAAGTGCCGAGATAATCTCCGCAATTTCTTCCGGTGGCATCTCAAGCCGTTTTAGGATGTCTTTAGCAATCAAAGCGCTAATCTGTTCATGTCGTTCACGTGCGACAACGTTACCGATGTCATGTAAGTATCCAGCAATCGCTGCCATTTCACAAAGTCGTTCATTATAACCCAATTCGGATAGAATGTTACGGGCATTTTTTGCGATAAGACGTGCATGTCTTGAACCATGTTCGGTATAACCAATAACTCCTAAATAACGGTCGGCTTGCACAATATATGCTTCGACTTCACGGTCTTTCTTTAGCATATTTAATGTTACTTCCATAAGCATTGAATTATATGGCATATTATTACCTTAGTCAACCCCGCACCTATTTTCCTCAAGTGTTGATTTGTTTTCTAGATATATAATATTTTAATAAGTACTATCTACAAATAGGTGCGGGGCTTGACATTGGAGATAAACTGAGTAAAAATAGAATGTATGCCAGCAAATCTGACACCACAATATCTTGGAGCGGACAAGCGGTTTAAGCAGGCAAAGACTTCAGAAGAGAAGATCGCTTGCTTACAAGAGATGTACGCTTTAATTCCCAAGCATAAGGGAACCGAGAAAATGCGGGCAGATATCAAAACGCGTCTTTCTAAACTTATGAAACAAAAAGGGCAGAAATCTCAAACTCATCATGCGGTTTGGTATCATTTTGAAAAACAAGGGGCAGGGCAAGTAGCAGTTTTTGGCGTGCCGAATGTCGGTAAATCTTCAATTGTTAAAATACTGACCGGTTGTCAAACCGAAGTTGCTTCTTATCCTTTCACAACTACCGCACCGATTACCGGTATGCTCATATACGAGGATGTTCAAATCCAGTTGATTGATACGCCACCATTAACCGAAGATAGTCCGCCATGGCTTTTTCATATTCTCAGAACAGCGGATTCAGTAGTATGGGTGATTGATGTTAGTTCCGATGATTTATTAGAAAGTACTGAGCTGTGCATCGGACGGTTAAAAGAAACCAACCTATATCCGACGGCAGAGAATCCGTCTTTAGAAAAAAAGCTGATGATTGTTGCGAATAAGTGCGATGAGTCGAATGCTTTATTCGGATTAGAGATTTTAAAAGAATTGGTAGGGGATATGTCGATTCTTCAAGTTTCAGTGAAAAAAGGGATTGGGTTAGAGGATTTAAAGACCAAGATTTTTGAGAGTTTAGGAGTAATCCGGGTCTATACAAAACCCAAGGGCAAAGAACCAGATTTGACCGACCCGGTTATTTTAAAGAAAGGTAGTACGGTTCTTGATTCAGCAAAAACACTCCATAAAGATTTCGCCGCCAAATTAAAATATGCGAGGTTATGGGATAAAGAGAAATTCAGCGGTCAAATGGTGGAACGGACTCATATTTTAAAAGATAAAGATATTATTGAGTTTCACGTGTAACTATTTAACCGCAAGAATATATAGATTGATATTGACTTTGTAAAATATGTAATTATTATTAATTAGTATAACTCATTTTTAGGAGGCGAGTTATGTTAAAAACAGTTGTAATTAGTTGTGTGTGCTTGCTTTTTTCTGCAAGCCTTGACATAGCGAATAATGATAATTCCAGCTTCGGTTTACGTCCTACAATAGATTCGAAAATAATTAGCGGTATTGAAACCTGTCTTCAGCATAATTCTTATTTAAATAAAACTTCCCGACTGGTTGACCAGGGTGAATGGATTACGATTAGAGTAATTGTTACCGATGGACAAATCATTGATACAGTCCATGAAGCACAAGCAGTCTTTGACAGTTCGGATTTTGGACTTGATGCGGATACATGCTGGATTGACAGCTTAGCAATGGTAAAAATTGGCGACTCGCTTACCGGTTATAGTTATGCGCTTGATGAAAACTCAGGCTTTCATTATTTTCTAAATCATCGGTTTCTGTTTCAGGTAAAAGGCAGAGGTAGTGTTCCTCAGCTTACGGATACGCTGCGGTCACCGATTAATAGTATTTCGGCAACTTACCCTCAACCAAATGACACAATTATTAGAGGAAACGATTTGACCGTGCATTGGGTTTCTCAGAACGAACACAACGTATGTATTCAAATAATGGATTATGCTAATAATTCTCTCCTTTATTATCCCCTGATAGATAATGGAACGTACACGATTCCAGCCAGTGACTTTGATACACTTCTTTCCGGTCAATTGCTCTTTATGATTGGCAGGTTAAATACGGTAATTTCCTATCCTGGATTTCTTTTTCTTGCTTTAAGCGGTGCTTTATATGGTGTGCCGATAGAATTACAAGACGCACCAGGGATTGAAGAGACAAAAGGAATTGCAGGAATTGTGAAGGTCAATAATCCATTCGCTACATCCCGTATCTCTTATAATCAATCTCAGCCTTCGACATTACATTTAGAAATCTTTGATGTCACTGGCAAAAAGATACGCGATATAAAGGAACAAGGTCATTTAAAAGGCACATTATCTTGGGATAAGAAAGATGGAAACGGCAAACCAGTATGTAAAGGAATTTACGTTTATAGACTGCGAACAGCAGATAAAGATTTCTACGGGAAGTTTATAATTTTAAGATAGTATGTGTAATTTAGAAACTACGGATTACACGGATTGAACGGATTTTTTGTCATTCTGAATTTAATTCAGAATCACTGTGTTTTATCTATTGACAGTTGTTGTTTTGGGTGTAAATTATTGTTGTGTTTGCATCAATAAAAATATGGTAAGGTAAATTAAATGATTATGAGAAATAAATTTTAGAAAAGAGGTGTTAATATGTCGTCTCGAGCTAATAAAAAGATTAACCTTGTTGACTTTATATTTTTCAAAGAAGGAGAACTAGCATTTTGGAAATGGCTTCCGATTAAAAAATCAGACGCTATCAAGGTTACTGACGGAAATGTTGAATTCCAAGTATATGTTGAACCCAATTATCCTGGAACTTTTACATTTAAATCTAATTTAAAAGGGCTATCGTCTGGTAACCATTGGGTTCACGCGCTTAGAGTCGATGTTTCTTTTAAGGTAGATGTTGCTGTTGCAAAAGCTATAAATAAAATGAATCCGCCTAGCGAATTGATAGCAAAGATTGCAAAATCATACCGTCGGTTGGAAGACACTCTACGTGATATTTGTCGTAACGATCTTGGTCAATGGTGGCTTCAACATCCAAAACATGATATTGAGGAAACCGACAGAGACATTCTCGGTGGTATGCATGTAATTAATTCATTAGGTCGGTCTCGGCAGTTTTTAACTGGTGCTGCTATCCGATTAAATTCTCATATCCCGAAAGAAAAATTATTAATAACACAAAAACATTGGAAAAAACTTGAAACACTTATAGTACGGGGTTATCGAACCGATTTAGCATTAGTCTGTTTAGCGAATGCAGAGTCTTTACATCATAATCAAAATTATAGAATTGCAATGATTGAAGCCGTAATCGCCCTTGAAAGAGCTATCTTTACATTCGTTAGACCTTCTATACCACCTCAAAAGTTAGAAAAAGCAGAGAAGTATTTAAAGGGTGACAGTGTATATGATGCAGCTAAAAATCTCCTGCCTCTTGTTGCTAAAAATTTGAATTTTAACCAAAAAGTTATTAAAGACTGCTGCGAGGCAATTAACAAGCGGAATTTGATAGTACATAAAACATGTTTCAGACTCAATCCGGAAGAAGTCAAACAGTATATGTGCGCAATTAATATTGTAGTACGCAAACTTGTGCCAAGACAATTGCCATAGACGTCGCAGATTTAAGATATGAAGACAACCACTGAGAATTTCAGTAAATCCGAAGTTTTACTTCAGCAGATAATGACTATAATTTGAACAAAAGGCTTAAAAAATAATTAGGCAAATTAAATGAATTATGAGAAATAAAGTTTTGGAGACGGGAAGTGTCCCTGAGTATTTAATTTATCTTCGATAGCTAAACGTGCCATCATCTTAATTAAATATACATCGAGAAATACTTCTTCAAAATCTGCCGAAAAATCAAGCCACCTTATAGATTTGCCATGTGCAATTCCACAACGATTCTTATTATAAAGTCTCTTTGCAATATCGTCATATGACATATTCTTTGATAGGTTTCGCAAATGTTTAACAGCACGGCGGCGCAAAACTGTGAACAGATTGATTCTTCTATGAGGTATCTGGTCATCCGTTCCTGCTGGTAAGAAACCAAATTTATAAGATGGGAGGCGGTCAAAATTTTTCTCAAGCCAATTTTTTCCGTTGTTCTCAGCAATGCTTTCAATCACTCGATAGTAGCATAAATACTCGTGTAACGGGTCAATTTGTTTAAGTGCAAGGGTGTACAAATGAATTTCTTTTGCTACCGACTGGTATTTTTCACTATAACTAAGACGAACGACGGGTTTTCTTATTGGATATTGATACATTGAAGTATCGTATCTAAATTCTACATATCCTAATGGCCCAAGGCGAAGTGCTGTTACAGACTCTAACGCGTCTTTGAGAGCACTAAAATATGAGTTTTTTGCATTTATTTTGTGTCGTCTATCAAGCAAGAAATCTATTTTCATAGTCATTTTTTTTGGATAAGCAAGGACTGGTATTTCATATTCATATGCAAAACAGTCCGCATAAAATAGCACATCTCGCCAGTAAATTTTTATATCGTTTCTTAAAGGAAGCAGTGCAAGAATGTAGGTTGGATGAATTTGTTCTAACGCCACCCGATTGTCAATTACTACTCCTGTAACTTGGTCGCTTGCAAGTCCCACTGTATGCATTACATAACTATTGATAATTGCATGTCTAGGAATTTTGACATATTCAGGTTTGGCAAAAGGCAACATAGTATTATTTTACTAAATGGTTATGAATAAACTTTAATTCAATGCTAATCACAGTTTTATTAATTACATCTATCAACATTTAATGATATTTCAATAAAATCAAAAGTCAAGGAAATTGATTTTCACAATATCAATTTTTCTCTCTAACTTTCCGAGTGGACTGGTCCGTGTGTTGGTCGGTGGTGTGAAGGGTATTCCGATAAGTGTCGAGATAAGTCCTCCGATATAAGCACTTTTATATTTCCTGATATATTTTCTTCAAGATTTTCAATTAGGTAATTTATTTCATAATCACATAAACCGTTAATTAGGAACTGAATTTTAAGCTCATTTAAAATCCCAATTCGAACTTCTTTTCTCAGTCCTTTTCCTCTTTATCTTATATCTGGTGGTAGATGGGGTGGATTATGAGGTTGTGCAAAAATATGTATTTTAGGCTTGTACAATAATTATTTGAGATTATACTGAATTATGATTTTAATATTCAGGGGGCAACATGTCTCATTTT
>Ga0315291_10000550_pt1 | contig 49782 bp, 34 predicted proteins | sample YL17G12_20_MG_FD_203070 | JGI IMG/M metagenome (GOLD analysis project Ga0315291, IMG submission 203070) | Sediment microbial communities from Yellowstone Lake, YNP, Wyoming, USA - YL17G12_20 | ecosystem: Environmental > Aquatic > Freshwater > Lake > Sediment | place: USA: Wyoming | collected...
CTGGACGAACTCAAGGTCCAGGGGAAACGGGCCCCGGGGTTCGGTCACCGCATCCACACCGACGACCCGCGCACCAGGCGGCTGCTGGCCCTGGCCGATGAATGGGGGCTCAGCGGCAAGGGAGTGACGATGGCGCGGGCCTTGGAGGACGCGCTGGAGAAGAGCCTGGGGCGGCGGCTGCCGCTCAACGTGGATGGGGCCCTGGCGGCGCTGCTGGTGGACCTGGGCTTTCCGCCGGAACTGGGCAATGCCTTCTTCGTCATCGCCCGTGTCACCGGGCTGGCGGCCCACGTGCAGGAGGAGATGACCCGCCAGCGGCCGATGCGGGCCATTCATCCCACCGATCACGAGTACGACGGTCCCGCGCCGCGCGAAATGGAGTGACCAGGGGCAGGGATCAGGGACCAGGGACCAGGGGTCTGCGTTCATCTGTGTCCTCAAGAATAAGGAGGGTATGAGAATGGGCAGGGAGTTTATTCAGACGATTCTGGCGCGGCGCAGCATCCGCAAGTACACGGCTGAGCCGGTCAGTGAAGCGGACATCCAGACGTTGCTCGAGGCAGCCATGGCGGCTCCCTCGGCTTCGAATCGCAAACCGTGGCATTTCGTCGTGGTAACCGGGCGGCAGATGCTGGACGCGCTGGCCGACGCCCACCCCCACGGTAAGATGCTCGCTGAGGCCACGCTGTGCGTCGCCGTGTGCGGCGACCTGGCCGAGGGGGAGCGCTTCTGGGTGCAGGATTGCTCGGCCGCCACGGAGAACCTGCTGCTGGCGGCCACCGCGCTGGGGCTCGGCGCGGTCTGGCTGGGCGTCTATCCGAGGGAAGAGCGGGTGGCGGCGGTGCGCCAGGTGCTGGGCATCCCGGAGACGAGCGTGCCGCTCAACCTGATCTCGATCGGCCATCCGGCGGAGGAGAAGGAGCCGCGCACGCAGTACGACGGGGCGCGCGTGCATCGGGAGCGGTGGTAGAATAGCGGATTACGTACGATAACGGATTGGGACGGCAGCGAATTCCAGACGCTAACGGACAGGAGTAGGAAACTGGACGTGCGGGGTTTTCTGGCGTGGGCCGGAGAGACCGGCTTGCTGGTCGAGGTGGAGCGGGCGGTTGATGCGCACCTGGAACTGGCGCGCGTGATGGCTGCGCTGGAAGGCCGGCCGGTGCTGTTCCGCGCGCTGGCCGGCTTCCCCGGCTGGCGGGCCATCTCCGGGGTGTGCGCCCGGCGGCAGCACCTGGCGGCGGCGCTGGGGTGCGCGGTGCCCGAGTTGGTGCAGCGCATGGCGGATGCACTGGCCCGCCCAACCCCACCGCCGGTGCTCGACGCGGGCCCCTGCCAGGAGGTCGTCGAGCCACGGGTAGACCTGACCCGTTTGCCCATCCCCCACTATAATCCGCACGACGGTGGGCGCTACGTGACGTCGGGGGTGGCGGTCGTTCGTGACCCCGACCTGGGGCGTAACGTCGCTTTCCACCGGCTGATGCTCCTGGACGAGCGACGCTTCGTCGCCCGCGTGGTCGAGGAACGTGGGACGCACACGGCGCTGGGCAAGGTCACCCGCGACCTGCCCGTCGCCATCGCCATCGGCTGTCCCATCCAGGTGTTGCTGGCGGCGGCGATGAGTCCGCCCAAGGGGGTGGACGAATTGGGCATCGCCCAGACGTTGGCCCCGACCCCGCTGGTGCGCTGCCAGGCCGTGGACCTGGAGGTGCCGGCCGAGGCCGAGTTGATCCTGGAGGGGCGCATCACGCATACGCTGGCCGACGAAGGGCCTTTTCCCGATCTGACCGGAACGATGGACGTCGTCGTGCGCCGCCAGCCGGTGATCGAGATTGACCGCGTGACCCATCGTCGAGACGCAGTTTTCCACGCCCTGCTCCCGGGGGGACTGGAGCACAAGAATCTGATGGGCATGCCGCGCGAACCGACCATCTTCGCCGCCGTCAACGAGGTCTGCCGTTGTACGGGCGTCTATATCACGCCGGGGGGCACTTGCTGGTTGCACGCCGTCGTGCAGGTCGAAAAGCGACACGAGGAGGATGGGCGCCGCGCAATCTGGGCCGCCTTCCAGGGGCATGCTTCACTCAAACACGTCGTGGTCGTGGATACCGACGTGGACCCGTACGACAGTGCGGCCGTCGAGTGGGCCATCGCCACCCGCTTCCAGGCCGACCGGGACCTGGTAGTTCTCACCGACCAGCCCGGAAGCAGCCTCGATCCCTCGGCCACCCACGTGCCGGGCCAGAAGACGCGCACGGCCAAAATGGGGCTGGATGCGACGGCTCCGCTCGGCGAAGCACGGCGAGGATATGAACGGGTGCAGTACGAACCGGTAGACCTATCCCAGTACGACTTGAAGGGCCGCCTATAAGTTGCGGCAGCGACTTGCACAATCGGTTGTTTTGGTGTATCATGATACTCAACCGCAACGGTAGAGACCAAGTCAGAGTGGGGGTGATATCTGTAGCATTGTAAGGCCAGGGAACTACAAGGAGGGAACAATGGACATCATTAGGGTTGCGGCCTCTTCTCGCTCGACGGCAGTGGCGGGTGCCATCGCGGGCGTCATGCGGGAGCAGGGACAGGTAGACGTGCAGGCCATCGGCGCGGGGGCGGTCAACCAGGCGATCAAGGCAGTGACGATCGCCCGGGGTTACCTGGAACTGGATGGGATTGACATCGTCTGCGTCCCTTCGTTCGTGGAGGTGCTGATTGACGACCAGGAGAGGACAGCAGTGCGGCTGTGCGTCGAGCGACGAGGCTCTAGCGCCAAGACTGAATAGACCTGCACATTTGTGCACGATGCAACCTTCGACGCTGGGGTGCACCCCGCCGGAGGTTGTTCGTTGTCGTTACAGGCGGGGGAGATCGAGCATCAGCACTTCGAGGGTAAGCCGGGGGTTGGCGTTCCGGCTCAGCCGGTCGGCTGCGCTGCGCAGGGCCTCTATCGCGGCGGTGCTTCGTTCCACCCCCAGGCGTTGGGCCTGACTGCGCAGTTCGGTCTGGCGGTCCGCGTTGATGAGCGGGGCCTCGGCACCGGCGGCCAGCAGCAGCACGTCGCGCCACCAGCCGATCCACAGATCGAGCGTCTCCTGCGCGGCGATGGGGTCGTGGGCCAGTTTCTCGGCGTAGCGGAAACGCTCCACGGTGGAGGCCCCCAGGAGACGACCCAGGGCATCCAGGTGTTGGGCGCGGCGCTGGAGGGCAGTTCTATCGCTGAGGGTGCGCACGGCCCAGCCCAACCGTCCGCCGGAAAGGTGGGCCAGAAGCCTGGCCTGTTCTGGCTCGGCGTTCCAGCGCTCGGCCAGGGCTTGCTGCACGACTGCCATGGGCAACGGACGGAGGGGGATGTGCTGGCAGCGGGAGACGATGGTAGGGAGGAGAGTCTCAGCGTCGCCCGCCAGGACGACGAGCACGACGTAGGGCGGTGGCTCCTCCAGTGTCTTGAGCAGTGCATTGGCGGCGGAGGTGGTGGCCTCCTCGAAGCGGCGCAGGATGGCCACCCGCCAGCGGGCCTCCACTGGGGTGAGGGCGAGTTGGTGCTCCAGGTCACGCACCTGCTCGATCTTCAGGTTGGCTCCGGCCCGCTCGGATTCCACTATGTGCAGGTCAGGGTGGCTGCCGCTGGCAACCCGCTGGCAGGCGCGGCACGTGCCACAAGGAGGCTCGCCTGTTCCCTGGCATAGCAGAGCGGCGGCCAGGGCCCGCGCCAGGGTCGTCTTGCCCACGCCCGGCGGGCCGGTGAAGAGGTAGGCGTGGGAGATGCTATCACAGGCCACGGCTCGCTGCAGGAATCGCACGGCCCATGCGTGTCCCACGATGTTCCAGGCGCTGTCGGTTTTCATCGGGTGGAATTGTAGCATAATGGGCTGCTCTTGCAAAATGGCACCAGGGGTGGTATAATTTAGCCAACTCGGGCGGTTAGCTCAGATGGCCAGAGCGCCACGTTGACATCGTGGAGGTCACAAGTTCAAGTCTTGTACCGCCCACCAGGCCGGCTGGCAGCCTCGCTGGCCGGAGAACAGGTACAGAGGTATGCACCGACAGTTTCGAGTTCTTGTCGTAGACGATCAACCCGATATATTGGCGGTCATGCGGGCAATCCTGACAACCGAAGGCTTCGACGTCATCACTGCTCAGGATGCACTGTCCGGGCTGCGCTCTGCCTACAAAGTTCATCCTGATGCCATCTTGCTGGACGTCATGATGCCCAACGTGGACGGCTTCGAGGCCTGTCGCCGCCTGCGGGAGATGACGGACGTGCCCATCATCTTCGTCACAGCCAAGGGCACGATTGAGGACATCGTCAAGGGCCTTTCGCTTGGCGCAGACGACTATCTCGTCAAGCCCTTCGAGCGTTCGGAGTTGGTCAGCCGCCTGGTCGCCAGCCTGCGCCGCGCGGGCGAGCGCACCGGCGCGAGCGGCGATTTTCTTTTCCCCGCCGCGTCTATCATGCTGGACTGCGACCGCCATGAACTGGTGATCGGGAAGCGAACCGTGTACCTGACGCCCAAAGAGTTTGAGGTGCTCCGGTTGCTGATCCGCCACGCCGGCAAGGTGCTCAGCACCGACGCGGTCCTGACCCGAGTCTGGGGCCCTGAGTGGATCGGTGAGCCGGACCTGGTGAAACAGTACGTGTACCGCCTGCGTCGGAAGATCGAGGAGGACCCCGACTCGCCCAAGTACCTCCATACGGTCCGAGGCGGAGGATATTACTTCGACGCCGAAGACCTCCTTTAGTGCTTTTAGCGCTCTCTGACATCGCCGATGTGGCCCTCTCCTGCAGTAGGAGGGGGCCTTTTGTTACTTTTTTCACCTTTCCTTTACCTGTACCATACGAACCCTGGTTATACTGGCGTATGGTGAGGGTTCGACCGTGGTGGTAGCTGTCACCCTCCCGCAGGTTCGGACGACGCGTATGGGTACATCCGTTTGAGGTGCTAGCGTGGTCAATCGTAACCTGCGGGGGGGGTAGGCTGATCACTGGAGGGAGGGACGGCAGCACACCAAGAACCACGTACTCAATGAGGGGCGCGGGCAGGTTCTGACGGTAGCCCGCCAGGGGAGGTGAAATCACGATGAATGAGAAGGTCCTGGTCATTGACGACGATTCTGGTTTGACTACGCTCATGCGGCTTGGGCTAGAGCGGGAAGGGTTTGCGGTCGTCACCGCCAGCAATGGCAAGGATGGGCTGCGGCGGGCCTACGAGGTCCGTCCTGATATCATCATCCTGGACGTCTCGATGCCGGACATGGATGGTTGGGCCACGTGCCAGCGGCTGCGCAGCATGTGCGATACCCCGGTCATCATGCTGACGGCCAAGACGGGCCGGGAAGACGTGCTCAGGGGGCTCTCGCTGGGGGCCGATGACTACCTGACCAAGCCGTGCAGTTTCGACGAGTTGAAGGCCCGCATCCGCACCGTCCTGCGCCGGACCAGGGGGGATCCCGGCGAAGCCTGGCGGGCTACCTACGATGACGGCAATCTCTGCGTTGACCTGAAGGATGGGGTCGTCACGCGGCGCGGGCAAGAGGTCCATCTCACGCCCACGGAGACTCGCCTGTTGATGTACCTGGTCAGCCAGAAGGGGCGGGTCGTTTCCCACAAGGAATTGCTCGTCAGCGTGTGGGGGCCAGAGTATGCGGACGAGGTGGGTTACTTGAGCGTGTACATTCGCTACCTGCGGCAAAAGATCGAGGACGATCCGGCCAATCCACGCTACATCTGCACGCGCTGGCGGATGGGCTACTATTTTGCGAGCAATGGGGGGCTGCGACCGGAGGTGGGGGACCCCCAGGTCAAAAGTGCAGGGTAATGGATATGGAGATACGCAGATATCTAAGACTCATCTTGCGCTGGTGGTGGCTGCTGGCGGTGAGCGCTGTCGTCCCAATGGTGGTCAGTTACTACTTTACCTCCGAGCAACTTGACCTCTACCAAGCGAAAGCGACGCTCATGGTGGGCACCAGCCTCCAGAATCCCGATCCAAGCCTTGGACAGATGAGCCTCAGCAATAGCCTGGCCGCCGCTTATGCCGAATTGGTCAGACAAGGACCGGTCACGGAATCTGTCATTGAAAGGTTGGGATTGGATAGGACGCCGGAGCAGTTAGCGGCACAAATTGCGACCGGAATTCGGTCGGGAGCTTACCTCCTGGAAATATGGGTGACAGACACCAATCCTGAAGCGGCCGCTTTGATTGCCAATGCCCTGGCCGATGAACTGATGCGCCGCAGCCCAACCTCAGGCGGAAGTGATCCCGAGCAACAGGAATTTATCCGTAGTCAGTTGGAGGAACTACAGGCAAAGATTGGGAGCGTCAACCAACAGATTGATGACCTGGCTGCTTCTCTGGCTGAGTTAACCTCGGCTGCCGAGATCCAGGATGCTCAGGACCGGCTGGCTGCATTGGAAGAGGTGAAATCTACCTACCAGACCACGTATGCCGATTTGCTGCGTTCCTATAGCGCGGAATCGCCTAACGCTCTTTCGCTTTTTGAACCGGCCGCGGTGCCCCAATGGCCGATGCCGAGTAAGGCCAAACTTATTGTTGCCATAGCCGGGGCCGCAGGGGTGGGGCTGGCACTGGCTGCTGTTTTCCTGATGGAGTACCTGGATACGTCATTGCGGTGGGAAGGGGACAGTGTACAATCCATACTGGAGTTGCCTGTTCTGGGGACTGTCCCCCGGGTATCGAGAAAAAAGGCTCTGCTGCCTGGCAATCCATTGAGTCCGGTGGCCGAGGGTGTTCGCGCCATACGAACCCTTGTTTCTCTAATGCGCCCCGATCAGCCTTTCAGAACGCTGCTTTTGACCAGTCCCAGTTTTTTGGAAGGCAAGAGTTTCGTGCTTGCCAATTTGGCTGTTGCGTGGGCCTCCGCAGGGCATCGCGTCATCACAGTTGACGCGGATATGCGCAAACCCTCGTTGCACGAGTTGTTTGATCGTCCCAATGTCACGGGCCTGGCCGATGTCCTCAGTGGTCAGGGGGTTGAGGGCGGGGATTTCTTGTCAGTTCCCCTACAAGAGACGGAACTGGACAATCTGTACCTGTTGTCTGGTGGACGACCGCCAGGGGACCCGGCCGCGTTGTTGACTTCGCCACGCTTTCTGACCCTGCTGGAGTCCTTGAGCAGCCAGGCGGATATAGTTCTTATTGACAGCCCGCCAGTCTTGGGTCCTCCTGACGCTACTATTTTGTCAACTTTGGTCGAGGGTACGGTTCTCGTGGTGAGTATGGGGCTCACGAAACAGGAGTGGGTCCGGCAAGCCAGGGATCGGCTGGTCGCACAACGAGGGGTGAACTTGCTGGGAGTCGTAGTGAATCGCATCAATTCCCGCAGAAGTTATTACGACTATCGTCCTGCCCTTGAGAGCAGACACCGGAAACGGGAGAGTGGGGGTAGTGAAGAGGCCTGGCTGACACCAGGTGAGGCCGCGGAGCGTTTGGGCATCAGCAAGGATCAGGCTCGACGGTGGTGTAAGAGTGGCCGGTTGCCGGCAGTCAGGCACGGGCTGGGGTGGCGGGTGGATCTGAGTGGACTCGAGCGCATGCTCGAGGGCACAGGGTGAGATCAAAACGAAGACGTGGATAATGGATCATGTGTGGAATCTGCGGGATCGTAAACCTCAATAGTGCTCCTGTCGAGAGAGAGACGTTGCAGAAGATGTGCGACGTCATCAGGCATCGTGGCCCAAACGACGAGGGTTTCTTCGTCAATCAGAGCGTGGGGCTCGGAATGCGGCGCTTGAGCATCATTGACCTGGGCGGTGGACATCAACCGATCTTTAACGAGGACGAGACGGCATGTGTGGTTCTGAACGGTGAGATTTACAACTATCTGGACCTGAAGCAGCTTTTGGAGAAACTCGGGCACCATTTCTCTACCCGCAGTGATACGGAAGTCATTATCCACGCTTATGAAGAGTGGGGGGATGAATGTCCAAAGAAGCTCAGGGGAATGTTCGCCTTTGCCATTTGGGACATGGCTAGGGGAAAGTTGCTCCTGGCACGAGATCGTCTGGGAAAGAAGCCCCTGTATTACTACGTGGATGACCACAGGTTCGTCTTTGCCTCGGAGATCAAATCTATCCTGCAATGCGAGACGACGCCTCGCTATATAGACTTTCAGGCATTGGATTCGTTTCTGACCTTAGGATATGTGCCAGGGCCGCGTACGATGTTCGACGGAATATCAAAATTGCCAGCAGGACATATCTTATCCCTGACCGGGGGGCATTGTGCAATTCGTGAGTATTGGGACCTTGAGCTCCATAACCAACAGCCTGGAAGCCTGGCAGACTACTGTGAGCATCTACAGTGCTTATTGGAGGAATCCATCCGCGTTCGTTTAATGAGCGATGTTCCTCTAGGTGCTTTCTTGAGCGGTGGTATTGACTCCAGTGTGGTGGTCGGCCTGATGAGCCAGATGATGGATCAACCGGTTAAGACTTTCTCGGTAGGATTTGAGGAAGAGAAGCATAATGAATTGTCGTATGCACGCATCATCTCCCAGTACTTTGCGACGGATCACCATGAAATCATGGTAAATTCCTGTAGCCCGGACCTGGTGGAGAGGCTGGCGTGGTATATGGATGAACCGGTAGCTGATCCGGCTGCGGTGCCAACCTATCTGGTGTCAGAGTTAGCGCGCAAAGATGTTACAGTAGTTTTGACCGGCGAGGGTGGGGATGAGCTCTTCGCAGGATACGATTACTACAAGATGGATCGGTGGGCGCAGCGCTATCAGATCCTCCCCACCAGGCTGAGCAGGTGGGCTCTTCCGGCGCTGGCCAGGGAGGTCAACGCGCTGCTGGGGCGACCGCGCTATCACGAAAGGACAATTTGGTATTGGTCTCTGCCGCCAGAGGTGCAGATGGTCGCCTGGGTGGCTGTGTTCACCGATGTCGAGAAGAATAGGCTGTACGGCCGGTCGTTCCAGCCCTGTTGGGAAGAGAACAGGGCAATGGAAGCCTTCGCTTCTTTCTATAGCAGGTCCAACGAAAAGGACAATCTCCGCCGCCTGATGTATGTGGATACTAAAGTATGGCTTCCAGATGATCTGTTGATGAAAGTGGATAAGATGAGCATGGCTCATTCGCTTGAGGCCAGAACGCCTTTTCTGGATCACCATCTGGTCGAATTTGTAGCTGCAATTCCCTCTAACTTCAAGTTGAATGGTTCAACTTCCAAGTTCATCCTTAAAGAAGTGGCCAAGAAGATTTTGCCGGAAGAGATCGTTTATCGTCCCAAACATACGTTTGACGTGCCGATTGGAAAGTGGGTGAAGGGGAGCCTACGGGACCTTACGTTTGATCTGGTGTCCCGCGGTATCGTGGAAGGTGAGGAGCTGTTTGACAAAGGCTACATCCTGGGCGAGATGTGGCGGGGGTTGGAGGAAGATAGGCCAGGATATGCCCGCAAATTCTGGAGTTTGATCCACTTAGCGCTCTGGGCACGGCAGTTCTGTGTCCGGGTTCGATGATCGGGGGAAGCAACGTGGCCGACAACGCCTCAACGGTCGTTCCATCAACTGACCCGCTAGTTTCATTGTCACCTGTGAGCAGAAAACCTCAGCGTAACTTAACTGCTATCGTGGCCCGTAACACAGCCTTTGTTCTGGGCTCACAGGTCGTGTTAAAGATCCTGGCTTTCCTGTTCAACGTCTATGTGGTACGCCAGCTAGGCGATGTCCACTTTGGCCGATACTCAGCCGTGATGGCTTACATAGCCATGTTTGCTATCTTTACCGATTGGGGCATGTCACCTTATGCGGTGCGTGAGATGGCCCAGGATCGTAGCCAGACGGCCTGGCTCTTGCCCAATGTTGTGGCTCTTCGTGTTGTGCTTTCGTTGACCGTTGCGCTTATAGCGTCCCTGTCGGCGCTTTGGTTGGGAAAAGAGAGTGACATGGTGCTGGGTATTCTCATCGCCAGTGCCGGGTTGCTCTTGTATGCGTTTCAGGGGCCATTAGACAGCACGCTGACCGCCCGTGAGCGTTTGGACTACACGTCTGTCTTCACTGTGGTCAATCAGTTGGTGTTCTGGGGACTGGGCGTGCTGTTGCTGGTCAACGGTATGGGATTCATCGGCCTGATCGTCGCTAATTTGACGGGTTTGGCAGTTATGACTTTGCTCTCTGGGTGGACAGTGGCTAAGTTGGACGTGGGGCGGTTCGCTCTCTCTGTACGTCGCTGGCCGCAGTTGTTCCTGGCTGCATTGCCCTTTGGCATCAGTGGCATTTCATACGTGTTCATGCAACGCTTCGACACGGTGCTGATGTCGTTTATACTCACCGATGCTGCCGTCGGCTGGTATAACGTGCCCTGGACGTTGATCAACATGGCCCTTCTCATTGCGCAGAGCATCGCCATCGCTATGTACCCTTCGATGGTGCGGAGTCATGCTGAGGATCCAGCATCTCTGCCCCGGGTCGTCTGGCAATCCATCAAGTACCTGTTGATCGTCTGCCTGCCGATTGCCGTGGGGGGCGCAGTGCTGGCCGACCGGATCATCATCACGCTGTATGAACGGGCGTTTGTCAATTCTATTCCGGTACTACAGATCGTGCTGTGGGCATTACCAAGCCTCTTCTTGTTAGAGCTATTGGGGCGGGTAGGCGAGGCTTTACACTTGGAGCGCCTGGCTGCCCGGATTGACGTGATCAATGCTGCCATCACCGTGGTACTGAACCTGATCCTGGTGCCAACCATGGGGATTCTGGGCGCTGCGTTGGCTTTGGTCGCCGGGCGGACGATCCGCCTGGTGCAGTTTTGGAGGCTGATCGGCAATGAGAGGCTCGTTGGCCGGCGATGGGGGTCGTTGCTGCGGGTCGCGTTGGCCGCAGCAGCAATGGGCCTGGTCGTTTTGCTCCTCCGCCAGGTCCCTGCCTTTAGTGCGTTCGATTCCAAGGTGATGCTTGTGGTACTGATTGGATCTGGTGCTGTTACCTACTTCATAGCGCTGTTGGTGTTGGGTGGTATAGAACGCCACGAGCTGGCATTTCTGCGCAGGATGATGGTTGAACGGCTGGCGATAAGTAGCACCAAATGAAGATTGTCATTGCCGTGCACCACTTTTCACCGCGTTATACCGGCGGTGCAGAATTGCGTGCTTATCGCACCGCCACATGGCTGCGCGATCACGAAAACGATGTGCACGTGGTCTGCGTTGAGGCCATGAATGCTGGTGACAGGAGTGGTCTGGCCTTTGAAGACGACACTTACGGTGGGCTGTCGGTGCGTCGCCTGAGTTTCAATCTGACTTGTGCGCCTGATCCGTTTCGTTGGACGTACGATAATTCCTGGATTGGAGTTCATCTACGCGAGTATCTGAGCGAGCTCGCGCCGGACCTTTTACATCTTATCGGCGGCTATCTGATGTCGGGAACTGCACTGCGTGTGGCGAGTGACCTGGGGATTCCTACCGTGGTTACGCTGACTGATTTCTGGTTTCTCTGTCCACGCATCACGCTGCTCCGCAGCAATGGGCAACTTTGTGTGCCGCCCTGCGACGCGGTCACTTGTGCCCGTTGCCTGGGTGAGGAAAAACGCCGTTATCGCATCCCTGGGCGGATCATGCCTGTACTAATGGATGCGTTCTGGCGGATGCAACGGGATCGTGTAGCCCGTATCCAGGCGCGAAAGGTGTTTCTACGAGAAACGCTCGATCGGGTGGATGCTATCATAAGTCCATCTCAATTCTTGCGTGACCTCTTCGTAGAGGCTGGCGTAGCGCCGGAACGGATTGTCTTTTCTCGCCAGGGGCGGGATTTTCCTGACTTGGCGTCGGAGCTTGTGGAAAAGGCCCCGGCTAAGCACCTGCGGATCGGCTACATGGGACAGATTGCCCCGCACAAAGGGGTGCACACGTTGTTTGAGGCGGTCCGGCAGTTGCCTAACGTAGCCCTGGAAGTCAAAGCCTACGGTGATGCGACTCGATTTCCGGGTTACGCCCTTCGTCTGCGCCAGATGGTGCATCAGGATTCCCGTTTGAGCTTGCTGGGCGTGTATGAACAGACAGAAGTGACTCGGGTATTGCAGGGATTGGACGTCGTCGTCGTGCCGTCGGTATGGTACGAAAACAGCCCCAATACTATCCTAGAGGCCTTTGCCCACCGCACGCCGGTGATTGTCTCTGACCTGGGTGGGATGGCCGAGTTGGTCGAGGATGGTGTGAACGGTCTGCGGTTCATCCCAGGGAATGCGTCGGACCTGGCCGCCAGGTTGCGGCAGTTGGTTGACGATCCTGGGCTGCTTTCCCGACTGCGGGATGGCATCGGGCCGGTGAAGTCTGTGGCTGAGGAGATGGCTGAGTTGCAGCAGGTTTACTGTGCAGTGGCCGGCAAGACGAAGAGAGATTGTGAGGATGAATAAGATGAAAGAAGCACGCGTCAAGGTCCCTGTACGACGTGTGTGGTTGGGGGTCGGTATCATTGTCCTGCTGGCGCTGCTAGGAGGGATGGTTTGGGGCCTGCGAGGAGGTGGTGGGCTGCGTTCCAAGGTGTATGCCCTTGTCAGTGTGTGCCGGGCGGTGCTGGATAGCCCGTCTGTTACAACGAACGGCGATTTCACTAACGTCATATTCTTGCATCACTCCACCGGCCGGAATCTCATCGTACAGGGAGGAGTGCGAGAACGGTTAACCGAGGCGGGTTTCCAGTTCTGGGACCACGATTACAACAACGAGGGACTGACCCGACCCAACGGCGAGCGGGCTGGTTACAGTTACAACATTCCCGATGATAACACTGACCCCGATGGCTTCGCCCGGATTTTCTCTCAACGCCTGTATTCGAAGCCGTTGAATGCTTTCAGTGGGCTGATGCAGCATGAGGTGATTGTCTTCAAGTCCTGTTTCCCGGTCAGCAATATTGCCAGTGATGCACAACTGGAGCAGTACAAGGCATATTATCTTCAGATGCGCGAAGTGATGGATCAACACCCGGAGCGCATCTTCATCGCCGTGACCCCATCCCCGCTGAATTCTGCGACTACCGATGCGCCAATCGCTGCCCGGGCGCGGGCCTTTGCCGGCTGGCTCAAGTCCGACGAATTCTTGGCCGGGCATCCGAATGTCTTTACTTTTGACCTGTTCGACCTTCTGGCCGAGAGCGATGCCTCAGCTCCTGACTTCAACATGTTGCGTGCGGCCTACCGAGAGGGAGAGGATTCCCACCCCACCCAGTTGGCCAACCAGACCATCGGGCCACTCTTTGCTGATTTCATCATTGAGGCCGTGCGGACGTATCGGGCCGGGTTGGCGGAGTGAGAGGGTACGGAACTGCGATGAAGCCTCAGGTGATGATCGTCATCCTCAACTGGAATGGGTTGGGGGATACGTTAGAATGCCTGGAATCGCTGTCACGTCTGGATTATCCGGCCCACACGGTGGTAGTGGACAATGGTTCTACGGATGGGTCGCCGGTCGTGATTCGAGGGCGGTTCCCCAGTGCGACCATCATCGAGAACGATGAGAACTTGGGCTTCACCGGCGGGAACAACGTGGGGTTGCGTCTGGCGCTGGAGCAAGGGGCTGACTATGCGCTGTTGTTGAACAACGACACCGAGGTGGCTCCGGATTTCTTGCGTCTCATGGTGGAAGCGGCTGAGGCTGACCCGAGGATAGGTATTGCCGGACCGACTATTTGCTATTATGACCAACCCCAGGTTGTCTGGTCGGCTGGGGGAGGCATTGACTGGCGACGGGGACGGACATGGATGATGGGGCTCAATGAATGCGATGCAGGGCAGTTCTGTGGGGGGCCTCGGCAAGTAGACTTTGTCACCGGATGTGCATTGTTGGTGAAGAGAGCAGTATTAGAGCAAGTGGGCTTGTTGGACGAGCGGTTCTTCACCTATTACGAAGAAACGGAATGGTGTGTACGGGCACGGCGAGCAGGGTTCAAGATCGTGCACATGCCCAGGGCGAAGGTCTGGCACAAGATTCCTCTCGACGCGCGGGAAAGTTCACCATCTGTGCATTACTATATGACTCGCAACCGGCTGCTGTTTCTGAAAATCACTGGCGCAGGGCTGAGAGCCTGGTTGTACACGTTAATTGCTGACTATCTGCGTACCCTGGTCAGTTGGAGCGTGAGGCCCCGGTGGCGACATAAATGGCTCCAACGGAAAGTTATGCTTCAGGCTATCGGTGATACTTGCCGGAGGCGGTGGGGCAAACAGTTGTTGGTGGCAGGTACGATGGGTAGCGTAGCCAGCAGCGATCTCAATGGTTAAGTGATGGTGAAATGCGTGTTCTTTTTCTCTCCAGATGGTATCCTTACCCTCCAAACAATGGGTCCAAAATCAGAGTGTTCAATCTGATCAAGCAACTGGCCCGGCATCACGATATTACTCTGCTCTCTTTTGCCCAGGGCCCGATGTCCGAGGTGTGTCTGAGAGAGATGGAGTTCTACTGTCGCTCTGTCCACATAGTCCCGTACGAGGAATTCCACCCTACCCGGCTGAAGGCATTGCTCGGCTTTTTCTCTACCCGCCCGCGTTCGATCGTGGATACCTACAGTCGGGAGATGCAGACGCTCGTCGAGCGGGTCAGTGCAAGTAACTCGTTCGACGTCGTGGTTGCCTCTCAGATAGATTCTGCCTCGTATGCGCTCTTGCTGAGACAGATGCCCTGTGTGCTCGAGGAAGTTGAACTCACGGTACTTTACGAGCAGTTTGCCTGCCAATGCAATCTCATACCCAAGATGCGTTACGGCTTGATGTGGTGGAAGCTGTCGCAGTTCATGGCCCGGCTGTTGCGCGAATTTAACGGTTGTACGGTGGTATCGAAACAGGAACGTGATCTGGTGGGGAGGATTGTGCCACGGTACGATGCGGTGGTAGTTGTGCCCAACGGCGTTGATGTGAATGCAAATATCGGTGATTTTGGAGCGCCAAAGCCGGACACCTTGATCTATGCGGGTGCGTTGACCTACCGTGCCAATCTTGATGCCATGGAATTCTTCCTGCGTGACATCTTTCCCCTGGTGAAGGCCCAGTGCCCCAACGTTCACCTGCGTATTACCGGGAGGTATGATGGTGTACCGGTAGAGCGGCTGGCCCTGGGCAACAGCGCAGAGTTGACTGGTTATCTGGACGACGTTCGGCCAGTGGTGGCCCAGAGCTGGGCGTGCGTGATACCGTTGCGGGTGGGGGGTGGAACGCGCCTCAAGATTCTGGAGGCCATGGCGCTGGGAACGCCAGTGGTCTCTACCAGCAAAGGAGTTGAGGGGTTGGAGGTCATTCACGAGGAGAACATTCTCATTGCTGACGATCCAGATGACTTTGCTCAAGCTGTGACCCGTTTGTTGGGCGATGAGGCCTTGAGGGCCAGACTGTCTGCCAATGGGCGGCGGTTGGTGGAAGAACGGTATGCGTGGGAGAGGTGCGCTCGTCAGTTGGAGCAACTCCTCTACCAGGTAGTGGAGCAGGGACGGAATTGAAATGGTGAGTTCGGTCAGGTGTTTTGCCAGGACCCATAGCTCGGCATTGATGCGGGCCAGTGTGATTGGGGGATTGGTGAGTGTGTTACTTGCCGTCGGGTATCTGGTGACCAGGCCCAAGATGAATCCTTTCTTTATCCTCATCGCCGTCATAGTGCCTTTAGGCGCTTTCGCGGTGCTGAAGCGTATTGAGGTGGGATTCATCGCTATACTGTTGTCGGGGGTCTTTGTGCGCTTCCGGATACCGACAGGTACTGTCAGTGAGATCGTGATCAGCCTGTTGATTTGTACTGGGGTCTTGGGGCTATGGGCTGTCCGTATGCTGGTCGTGGACAGGCGGCTGGCGATGAAGCCGGCTCCAACGAATTTCCCGCTGTTGGCCTTTGTGGTCACCGTGTTCATCTCGCTGGTCTGGAGCCGGGTGTTTCGCGATGTGCTGGTACACGATGCAGGTTCTCCATTTGTGTCGGTGGCCGCGGCGGTGGTCATGGCGCTCTTGCCGGCCACTTTTCTGCTGGTTGCCAATCTGGTACAGGATGTACGTTGGTTGCAGGTTGTGGTGGCGGTCTTCCTGGTTGAGGGGTTGGTGAGCCTGTTTGTGACGCTGAACGTTGGTGGAATCTATGCGATAGTCAATCCTGTGTTTCAAACCGGGCTGTTATGGGTCAATACGCACGGCCTTTTCTCAATGTGGTATCTATCGTTAGCTTTGGCGTTGGCCATGTTTAACCGCAGGCTGCATTGGGTATTGAGGATAGCTTTGCTCGCCTATGCCGCCGGATGGGTGTATTGGGGATTCTTTCAGCGCGTGACCTGGCTTTCGGGTTGGGTACCTGCTTTTGCAGTAGCGGCAGTGATTGCCTTCCTGCGTTCCAAGAAGTTGTTTATTGTGGTGATGATCGTCGTTGTTGCGGGAGCAGGGCTATATTACTGGCGGACGGCGTTCGAGGCTGAAACTCAGGAAAGCGGGTTTACTCGATTGGCGGCCTATGAGGTCAATTGGCGTGTCACTAGTAAACATCTGCTCTTTGGAACCGGGCCGGCGGGTTATGCTTCCTACTATATGACCTATTTCCCCGCCGAAGGAATGGCCACCCACAACAATTATATTGACATTATCGCTCAGACAGGCGCTGTGGGCTCTTTTCTCATTTTGTGGTTCTTCGGTACCTTGGTCTGGAACGGTTACAAGTTGCGGCGTCAACTCCGCAATCGCGGAGATTTTGCCGAAAGCCTGGCGGTGGCAGCACTGGCCGGCACGTGTGGCTGCGTGGTGGCTATGGCGTTGGGTGATTGGTTGTTCCCTTTTGCCTACACGCAGGGCATCATGGGGTTCGACGCGGCGATGATCAACTGGTTCTTCATGGGTTCGCTGTGGGCTTTGAGTTATAGCCTGGCCCCCGGCATGCCGGCACCGTGCACACTTCTAGCAGAGCGAGGGGTAGCCCAATGAACACACCACAGGTAGACCTCTCGATCATCGTTGTGAACTGGAATACCTGTGAGCTATTGGCCCGGTGTCTGCAATCTATCGAGGACACTGTCCAGAACTCAGGTTTTGAGGTATGGGTGGTGGACAATGCGTCTGCAGACGGCAGTGTGGCGATGGTGCGGGAGCGATTCCCCCGCGCACATCTGATCGTTAATGACGAGAACGCCGGCTTTGTGCATGCCAACAATCAAGCTCTCGCTCATTGTCAGGGACGGTACGTGCTCTTGCTCAACAGCGACACGCAGGCCTTGCCTGGCTCGCTGGATCAGGCCGTCCGGTTTCTGGATGTACACCCCCGTGCGGGGATCGCCGGTGTGCGACTTCTCAACCCCGATGGGACTTTTCAGGCTTCGTACACGCCTTTCCCCACGTTGTGGCGAGAGTTCCTCATCCTGAGCGGGCTGGGGAGATGGCTGGTCCGGCCTACCTTTCCCAGTTGTGGACCTCAGACGGAAAAGGGGACTCAGAGGATTCGAGGGTACATGGAAGGTGCGTGCCTGATGGCGCGGCGCGGGGCAGTGGGTCAAGTCGGGGGTTTAGACGAGCGCATTTTCATGTATGCCGAGGAAGTGGACTGGTGCTACCGGTTCCACCAGGCCGGATGGGAGGTATGGTATCTGCCCCAGGCGCCTATCGTTCATTATAGTGGGCAGAGTACTCAGAAACGCAAGGGGCGGATGGAAGCCGAACTCTATCGCAGTCGTGTGTACTTTTTCCGTAAGCATTACGGCCAGGTCGCTGCTGCCTGTTTGAAGGCCCTGATCTACGCCATGACCCTGACTAAGATGGTCGTGCATAGGATACTGCGATTTGTGACCGGCGAGCGCAGCGGCAGAACCGTCACCAGTTGGCAGGAATTGCGCCAGGCCATGGGCAGTGTAGGCGCGATGTTTAAGGAGAGGATCGCATGAACATTCTCATGCTCACCCAGGTGTTGCCCTATCCACCCGACAGTGGGCCAAAGGTCAAGACCTATAACGTGATCAAATACCTGGCCCAGCGCCACTCTGTGACGCTGGCCTCGTTTGTCCGGGGTGATCAAGCGGAGCATGTACGCTGCCTGGAGCGTTATTGCCAGGCGGTGCATACGGTACCAATGGAACGGGGTGCCTTGCAGGATGGTCTGGCAATGGCTCGCAGTTTGCTCACCGGACAGCCCTGGATGATGGTGCGTGATGACCGGAGGGCCATGCGTCGCCTCGTGGATCGCCTGGTGGCAGAACAACACTTTGACGTGGCACATGCCGATCAGCTCAACATGGGCCAATATGCCGGGCGCGTGTTGGGCGCATTCAAAGCCCTCGACACACACAACGCCTTGTGGTTGTTGTATAAAAGGTTGTGGGAGACGATGTCGCCAGGGCCGCATAAATGGCTGCTAGGCCGGGATTGGCGGCTGCTCAAATACTATGAGGGACGGCTGGTACGCCAGTTCGACGCTGTGCTAGCCGTTAGCGATGAAGACAAGGCCGCTTTACAGGAAGCTGCCGGGCGATCGGTGGACATCGTGGTTATTCCCATCGCCGTCGACACGGACCAAGTGACGGTTGTGAAGAGAGAAGCGGAGCCGCGCCACATTCTACACATTGGCACGATGTACTGGCCCCCCAACATTGACGGGGTGAATTGGTTTGTCCGAGACGTATATCCGCTCATCCGCCAGGAGCGGCCGGATGTGCAGTTCGACGTGGTGGGCTCCCGTCCTCCGGCCGAGCTACTTGCTCTCAACGATACTGGCCTGGGGATCAATGTCACTGGCTATGTGGCAGACCCCATCCCCTATCAGCAACGGGCGGCCGTGATGGTTGTGCCTGTGCGGGCCGGGGGGGGCATGAGAGTAAAAATCCTCAATGGTATGGCCGAGGGAATTCCGATTGTTTCCACGACCCTGGGTTATGAGGGCATCGAGGTGGCATCCGGCCGGGACATCCTGGCGGGCGACACGCCCGAAGCGTTTGCCGCCCAGGTGCTACGGGTGCTCAATAGCCCTGAGTTGGGGAGACAACTGGCAGCCAATGGACGGCAGTTGGTGGAAGAGAAGTACGATTATCGCCACGCCTGCCATCCACTGGATGGTGTATTGGCGCGGGCCAGCCATCCAGATGCATCATCGGTGTAACGAGGTGGGCTGTGGTTTCGGAGATCAAGCGTGCTGAATGGCGTTTCGTGATCCTGGTTACATTCGGTATGTTGGTGGTCACGAGCTTGCCTTATGTGTTTGGCTACCTTACGGCTCCAGATGATCGGGTGTTTATGGGCATTGCGTATGGTACGCCCGACACGGCACAGTACTTTTCGTGGCTGCGTGGTTTCCAGGATCACTTTTTCATTGACAATCATCTGACCCCGGAACCCAACGAACGAATTTTTATGAATCTACAATGGTGGTTGTTGGCCCAACTTGAGCGCACCTTGCACTTGTCACACGCGCAAGTGTTTCAGGTCTTTCGCGCTTTGGTCATTGCCGCGTTTGCCGGGATCACTTATTGGTTTATCGCGCTATATTTTCCAGAGTTGAAGCATCGCCGGACCGCCTTTCTGATTGTACAGATCGGCAGTGGAGTGGGGTGGTTCTGGGTGGTGGTCAAATACCTGACACACTCCCCAGAGGTTGCGTTTCCATTTGATCTGTACACGGTCGAGCCGAATTCGTTTCTGAGCCAGATGGCTTTCCCACATTTTACGGCAGCGATGGTATTGATCGTCTTGACGTTTGGCTTGATGATGGTAGCTGTCAGGCAACAGCGGTGGCGCTATACCATCGTAGCAAGTGTGACCGCGCTGATCCTGGGCCTGTCTCACGCTTATGATCTCTTACTCGTGTATCCCATTGTCGGCTTGTATGTATTGTGGGTGTGGCTACGGGACGGTTTTTCGTGGCGAGCGTTCTGGCAGGTCTTGCTCCTGGGAGTCGTATCGTGTTGGCCGGCTTTCTATTCAGTATACATGACCAGCAGCAGGTTTCCGGTATGGCGTGCTGTGCTGGCGCAATTTGGGCTTGCCGGTGCCTGGACGCCTGACCCGTTTCACCTGTTGTTCTTATTGGGTCTGCCTTTCATCATCGCTTTGATGGGGTTTGATGGGCTTGTGCCCCTGCGGAAACGATCTTTGCCCCAGTTGTTTGTGCGGGGCTGGTTTATCGCGAACCTGTTTTTGGTGTACCTGCCGGTCAATTTCCAAATCCACTATTTGAACGGTTGGCAATTGCCAATTGCTATTTTGGCCACGGAGACCTTGTATAACCGGCTGGTGCCCTCGGTGGAGAAGTGGTCGGCACGTAGTGCGCAACCGTTGGCCAGATGGTTACCGGTGATTCTGGTTCTGATTGTGATGCCCACAAATTTGTACCTGTTGGCCTGGCGGTTCGTTGACCTGGGGCGGTATCAGCAACCTTATTTCATCCATCGTGATGAAGCTGCCGCGCTGGAGTGGCTCGCTGACCACGCCAGCACCGACCAGGTCGTGTTGTGCACTCCAGAGTTGGGTCAATATGTGCCTGGCTGGACGGGGGCGCGATCATTTCTAGGACACTGGGCGATGACGAAAGATTTGTATGAAAAGCGTGCTATGGCCACGGCGTTCTTCGACGTAGTGACTACGGATGCGGAACGAAAGGCCATTTTGTCAGATTTCGGTGTAGATTACGTGCTTTGGGGTACTGCGGAACGGGCACTGGGTCGCTTCGACCCGTCCAGCGCATCATACCTGTCACCATGTTTCGTAGCACCGGAAGCGACTGTCTACTGTGTTCAGGAGACGTCACTTGCCATACCCGGGCCTTGAGGCTATTTGAACCGAGATACCAAGGAGAAAGAGCCATGAAAACGAAAAATGTCCCGATCCCTGACGGTGAGCAATCGCCAAACTCTTCCAGGGCCGCCACCTGGAGGGTCTGGCTGAGTAAGCGGGAGCTCTGGCTGTTTATTCTGTTGTTGGCCTCGTATGCCTATTTTTTCCCACGCTGGGCAGACTGGGGGCAAAACTCCAAGTTGGACCTGACGATGGCCATCGTGGATCAGGGCACTTTTGTCATTGACGACTATTATCAGAATACAGGTGACTATGCCCTGTACAAGGGACATCACTACAGCGACAAAGCCCCTGGCACTTCATTCCTGGGCGTCCCATTTTATGCTGTTTTCAAGGCCGTGGCGGGTACGTCCATGCTCGACCTGCTGGTAGATCGCCTGGCCAGCAATCAGGCCGTCGTTGACACGTTGCGTGAGAATGGCACGGGCCTGCTGCGGGGGAAAATATACTTTGCAATGGCGCTTTATGTCGTCACGTTTTTTGTGGTGTCTCTGCCATCGGCTTTGTTAGGATGCGTTCTGTATCAGTTTCTGGGACGTTTCATACCGAAACGGTCCTATCGGGCATTGATCGTGATCCTGTATGGACTGGGTACTGTGGCTTTCCCATACGCCCAGACGCTGAATGGCCGGCAGATTTCGGCTGTGCTGACCCTGGGTGTGTTTTACTTGCTCTTTCGCCTCAAGCAAGGTGAATTGTCTAAGCGGTATCTATGGTTGGTTGGCCTGCTGATGGGGTGCGTGGTCATTACGGATTATCCAAGTGTCTTTATTGTTGGTGCTCTCGGCTTGTATGCATTGAGTTCCTTGCGCCATTGGCGTCACGTGGTGCCCATCGTTTTATCTGGGATTCCGCCGGTGGCTTTGATGGCCTTCTATAATCTGTCCGTCTTCGAGACCCCACTGCCGGTGGGATACAAATACTCTGAGTTATATCAGGACCTGCACTCGCAGGGGTTCATCAGTATCACCTATCCCAGGTTGGACGCGTTGTACGGCTTGACCTTCAGCCCATTTCGCGGGTTATTCTTCCTGTCGCCGGTTCTGCTGTTGGCCATCCCCGGTTTTGTCTACTGGTATCGCAGAGGGAAGTATCGGGCCGAGTTTTGGGTGAGCTTGTGGGCCGTGGTCAGCACATTCTTGTTCTATGTGTCTTCGGTGATGTGGTGGGGCGGCTTCGCTGTAGGTGCGGCCTACCTGACTGCTATGATGCCCTACATGGTTTTACCCATCATCTTCGTGTTGGATCGTTACAACAGGACGTCCTGGATGTGGAAATTGGCGGTTGGGTTGACTGTTTTATCTGTCTTGTTGGTGTGGGCCGAGACCATCGCGGGACAGAGTTTCCCCGACATGACGCCCAATCCGCTGTTCACCATCTCGATTCCGGCGTTGGCGGCGGGCGATGTCGCCCGCAACCTGGGGATAGGGCTTGGGCTGGGGGGGCTGCTCAGCCTCTTACCGTTGTGCCTGTTTGCTGGTGTGATGCTACTGGCGATTTTTCGGGATGATGGTATAGTCCACATTGAGGCGGGCCAGTTCGTCACGGGAGTTGCCAAATGAACCACGCAGCCCGTTGGCTGAAACCTGGCACCTGGCGTGAATTTCTGATCCACGACGTCGGCCTGGCTGCGACCTTCTTTGTGATTGGCGTCGTCAGCCGCATCCCGTTCCGCGGCCAGTGGCTCTACCATTGGGATTCCGTTAACTTTGCGCTCGGCATGGAACGGTTCGACGTGCGGCTTCACCAGCCGCATCCACCTGGCTACTTGCTCTACGTCTTGTTGGGCCGGTTGGTCAACTCGTTCGTGGGTGACACCAACGCCAGCCTGGTCTGGATCAGCATCGTGTTTGGCGGGTTGACAGTCGTGGCAGTCTATCTATTGGGGCGACGCCTGTTTGGTCGGGCGGAAGCCATCGTCGCTGCAGTGTTCGTGTTGACAGGTCCCGCTTTCTGGTTCTATAATGAGGTGGCCTTGACGTATACTGTGGAAGCTTTTTTTGTGACTGCCATTGCGTTGGCCTGCCTGGAAACGCGGCGCGGGAACCAGCGCCTGGTTCTGGTCTCGGCGTTTTTGTTAGGGCTGGCCGGTGGCGTCCGGCAAACGACCCTGGTGTTGATGTTACCGCTGTGGTTGTTCTCTTTGTGGCGCTGCCATTGGCAGATAAGCGTCGCTGCTTGTGTGCTGTTGGGAGTGACGGTACTGGCCTGGTTGGTGCCGACTGTACTTTTGTCTGGCGGGCCTGGGCCCTATCTTGAGGCTTCACGCTCGATCGGAGGCGGTGTCCTCTCGGACCTTGAGCTGTTTAGTGCCGGGCAATCTCTGCTTGCTTCGCTTGGACCGTTTGTCCGGCTAGGCGTGTACCTGGTCTACGGTTTGATGTTCGGGCTCGTCCCGCTCTTATATGGGATCGTTAAAGGCGTGGGGAAGGCAAGGACCTGGTTGCGCCAATGGCGGTCTGACACGCGCGCTCACGTCATGGCCTTATGGCTGATTCCCAACCTGGTCCTTTACGCGCCACTGGTGCGTGCGCCAGGACACACTTTTTCGTTCATGCCGGCGCTGGTATTGCTGGCGGCCGCTGCGCTGGTGGCCTTCTGCCGTGACGTATCCGGCCGGCTGAGAGTGCCAACTGTGGGTTTGACTGTGTCGCTGACCGGTTTGATCGTGGCTGTCAACGTCGCCTTCTTTCTGGCCGCGCCGCCCTATCTGTTTGGCATACAGCGCGTGGTGACGACGACGCCCAGTTGGCCGACGATTCACCATCGTGACCGGTATCTGGCTGGGCGAGTGACCTACATCACGCAGCATTTTGACCCTGCTACAACGGTGATCCTCACCGCTGGCCCGGATTACCGCCATCCTGATTATTACCTGCGTGACTACTACGCCTTGAACTGCACGGCTGATGGGTCGCTCGTGAGCGATGCACCAACAGAAAGCCGGACTTTGGTTCTCTTGAGTGATGGTTTGACCAGCCGTCAAGATGGTGTCCAGGCCGTGGTCTTACCCGACGGTGAAGTGCTTCGCTATTTGCAGTTGTACGCAGATAGCGAGATCGTGGTGGATCAGTTCGACGTGTCTGTGCGTCCCCGGAGCTAGGTTTGTTGAAGAAGGTAATAGCAATATGACAGGTAAGGCAACCGATCGAAAGACTATTTCAACCGTAATTCCTGTATACAATAGCGAGCAGATACTGCCTGAACTCATGGCACGGCTCGCACAAGTTGTGACTGTGCTGGGTGAGGCGTGTGAAGTGATATTTGTCAACGACGGCAGCCGTGACCGTAGTTGGGAGGCCATCTGCAAACTGGGCCAGGAGTACCCGTGGGTGCGTGGCATCAACCTCATGCGCAACTATGGCCAGCACAACGCCCTGCTCTGTGGCATCCGGGCAGCAAGGTACGATGTGATCATTACCATGGACGATGACCTGCAAAATCCTCCTGAGGAGATCCACAAACTGCTGGACAAACTGGACGAGGGCTACGACGTGGTGTATGGCACCCCATGGAAGGAGCAACATGGCCTGTGGCGCGATCTGGCATCAAGGGTGACCAAGATGGTCTTGCAGAGCTCCATGGGGGCCCAGACCGCTCGCAACGTCAGTGCGTTCCGGGCGTTTCGCACCCCGGTGCGCGATGCCTTCGCTGACTACCAGGGGCCGTTTGTTTCCATAGACGTCCTCCTGACATGGGGGACGACGCGCTTTACCGCTATTCCCGTCCGCCATGAGCCACGCCGCGTAGGTGTGTCGAACTACACGTTGCGCAAGCTGGTGATTCATGCGCTGAACATGATGACGGGCTTCAGCATTCTGCCGTTGCAACTGGCGAGTTTGATCGGTTTTGTGTTTACGCTCTTTGGCCTGGCCGTGTTGATTTACGTCATTGGGCGATATTTGATTGAGGGCGGCAGCGTCCCAGGCTTCCCATTCCTGGCTTCGATCGTTGCCATCTTTTCAGGGGCGCAGTTGTTTGCCCTGGGAATTATCGGCGAGTACCTGGCCCGTATGCACTTCCGCTTGATGTACAAACCGACCTACGTGGTGCGTGAGTGTTCGAAGGACTGAGAGGTGTAAGGTAGAGTGATAACCGTAGATCAGGCTCCTTGTGAGATGCTGGCATGGGACACAGCCTTCTTCGGGTTTCATATTGCCCGGGTACGTGGGGACGTGCTGGCTCAAGAGAAGATCCAGCACATTGATGCCTGGTGCCGCCAAAATAGAATCAGGTGTCTCTATTTCCTTGCCTGTTCTGACGATGCCGATACGACCAGGCTTGCTGAAGACAATTGCTTCCGGCTGGTAGATATTCGTATGACGTTCGAGTACAAGGTCCCTGATCCATACGTGAGTATGGATGGCCCACCGACCTGTGCAGCGGTGATACGGCCTGCACGTCTGGAGGACATCGGCCCTCTGCAGAGTATCGCTCGGAAGAGCCATCGCGATACACGTTTCTATTATGATACAAACTTTGCGAGGCATTTATGTGAAGCGTTGTACGAAACGTGGGTGAAAACCAGTTGCGAGGGTTATGCAGACCTGGTGTTGGTGGCAGAGGTTGATGAAGTACCTGTTGGCTACATCGCGTGCCATCTTGACAAGGAGACTCGGACCGGTAGAATAGGTTTGGTCGCGGTAGATGAACAGGCACAGGGACGCAGCATCGGAAAGGGCCTTGTCTGGGGTGCCTTGGAGTGGTTCTTGGCCCAGGGAATGCGCCAGGTCCTTATCCAGACACAGGGACGAAATTACGCAGCACAACGTCTTTACCAGCGCTGCGGCTTTTTGACTCTGGAAGTGCAGCTTTGGTATCACAAATGGTACACATATCCTGAAACAGCCGATCGGGGGACAGATGAGTTCATACAGAATCCCATTCAATAAGCCTGCACTGGTTGGCAACGAGATCGAATACATCCTTCAAGCAGTGCGCGGAGGGCATACTTCAGGAGACGGCCCCTTTACTAAAAAGTGCCAAAGTTTCCTGGAGAACAGCCTCGGCGTACCCAAGGTGTTGCTGACCACCTCTTGCACCCATGCGCTGGAGATGGCAGCGTTGTTGCTTGACATCCAACCGGGCGATGAGGTCATTGTGCCGTCGTTCACCTTTGTCACAACGATCAACGCCTTTGTGCTGCGCGGTGCCCGACCGGTGTTTATTGACATTCGCCCGGACACTTTGAACATGGACGAGCGGCTCCTTGAGCGCCTCATTACGCCGCGCACAAAAGCGATCATGCCTGTGCACTATGCTGGTGTGGGTTGCGAGATGGATATCATCTGCGAGATGGCAGGGCGATATGGTGTTCCACTCGTCGAGGACAATGCGCACGGGTTGTTTGCCAAGTACAAAGGTAGATGGTTAGGCACGTTCGGAGCGTTGGCGACGCTCAGTTTTCACGAAACCAAGAATTTCATCTGTGGTGAGGGTGGCGCATTGCTCATCAACGGTGAGCAGTATGTCGAACGGGCAGAGATCATACGGGAAAAGGGGACTAACCGGAGTCGTTTTTTCCGAGGACAGGTGGATAAATACACCTGGGTTGACATCGGTTCCAGTTATTTGCCGTCCGACCTTCTGGCAGCGTACCTGTTTGCTCAGTTAGAGGCAAGGGAACGTGTGCTAGCGCAGAGAAAGCGGGTGTTCGATTATTATGCCGGGCATTTGCAGGGTTGGGCACAAGCGAAGCAGGTCCGTCTGCCCATCGTACCTGCTGAGTGCGAACAATCTTATCACATGTTCTATATGCTCCTGCCTTCATTAGAGAAGCGGCAAAGTTTAATTGCGCATCTGAAAGATAGGGGTATTTTGAGCGTCTTTCATTACGTGCCGTTGCACCTTTCCCCAATGGGCCGGAATTGGGGATATCGAGAAGGCGATTGCCCGGTGACAGAGGATATCAGCGATCGGCTGGTGCGCCTGCCGTTTTACAATGAGCTGTCACCTGAAGAGCAAGATGAGGTTTGTGCGGCGATCTTTGAGGTGTACGATGAGTAACACCGGACGCAGTGCAAGACACTCTTGGCGCGTTGTGTGGACCTTGATGCTGGGGGGAGTGTTGCTTTTAGGCGGCAGGTTGGCCGCTTTGGCGCAGGACTCAGGATGGTCGGAACCTGTGGCACTGTCTGACAGCACCCTCTGGTCGTGGTTCCCGGACCTGGCTGTGGACGTGTATGGTACTCCTCACGTGGTGTGGTGCTGGACGGAGCCAGTAGAAGTAGAAGGAGGAGAAGAAGGCGGTCTTCAGGAACAGGTGATGTATACCAGCCGCCGGGAAGGTGTCTGGGAGCGGCCGAACGACATTGTGCCGCGGTCAGCCGATATTATACGCAATGCCATTGCTACTGATCAGGCAGGGAATATTCATCTGGTCTTCGGTGGCAGTGTGTACGATGTGTTCAGGTTGTATTATCAGCGTGCCCCAGTGGACAAAGCCTGGTCTGCCGCTGCGTGGTCTAAACCCCGACTGCTCAATCAAGGCAGGGGTTATATGGGAGACATTGTGGTAGATTCCAAGGGATGGCTTCACGTCATTTATGACGACACACGCGATACGTCGAGTAAGCGGCGTGTTCTGGCCGATATTTATTATCGTCGCTCAACCGATGGTGGGGAGACCTGGTCCTTATCACGCATTCTTTATGAAGCGCCGCTGACCGGCTCAACCAAGCCCCAAATGAAGATAGATAGCAATGATGTCATCTACGTGACCTGGGAAGAGGGATGGGATAGACTTACAGGTGCAGTAGAAGACGATCGTTATGCGGTCTATCTTGCCTCCCTGGATGGGGGTGAGACCTGGACGGAGCCCAGGCTGATCGAGTACCCGGATGCAGCGGTCGTCCAACTCGCGGCTGGCAGCGATGGAAAAGGTGGGGTGATGTTGGTGTGGCGGTCTATGAAGCAGGACCTGATTTTCTATCAGTGGTCCAATGACGGTGGGCAGACCTGGCAGGAACCGGATGTAATCCCGCAGATTTTCGCTCGTCCCTGGACGAACCCCCATGACATATACGACATGGCTACCGACAGTGATGGACGTATCCATTTGGTCGTCGTGGGGCGATCCTCGTTGGATCAGAACGCATTGCAAAAGGTGGTTCATCTGGTCTGGGATGGAAGACGTTGGTCTGCTCCGGCCACAATCTTTGCCCAACAGGGCCTGTACCCCCAATATTCTAAGATCGTCGTCTACGAAGGGAACCAACTCTACGCTACATGGTTCACATGGGAGGGCAGTGTGTGGGAACAGGACGTCAGCCGGGTGGTCTGGTATAGCCAGCGCCAGATCTCAGCGCCGCGTACCCCGGTGACGCCGTGGCCTACTGCAACTCCTGTCGTTGAGCAGGCTACACCTACACCGAACCCGACACCTACGCCTACGCCTTACCCCCAATTCAACCGTGAGGAGAGCGGGTTGCCTGATGGGTTGTATACCGAAAACGATGAAGTGTTTCAAGTGATGATCGCGCTGTCCCCGGTGGCGCTGGTGATCGGTGTGTTGGCGGTGATGCGAGGGCGTTGGGGTCGCAGATTCTTCGGGTAAAGAGACTTGACAATGGCTATGAGATGCCCAACCCTGCCACAGATTGGCCGTTTTGTTCTCCTCGGTGTGCTGGGCCTTATGTGCAGTTCTGTGTTCCCAGAGGGGGGCAGAGCTGTTGCCCAGTCGGCAGATGCTGACTGGCCAATGTACCAGCACGACCCTGCTCACTCGGGTCGCACCCCGGCGACAGCGTTCAACGATGGGCCACTATACTTGCAATGGGCCTATGCGTTTGGGGAACGCGTCGAGGTGGAAGCGCAACCGGTCGTCTCTGGCGGCGTCATTTATCAGGGTGTGATGAATGGCGAAATGCACGCCATCAACGCCACTACGGGGCAGGCCATCTGGGTCAGGCAACCCGGTGGCCCTATTCCACACACTGCCGCGGTCTATGAGGGCCGTGTTTACTTTGGCTCCCTCGATGGGAAAGTCTACGCACTCTCGGCTACGGATGGGAGCACGGCCTGGCAGTTCTCCACCGGTGGGCCGGTGGTGTCTGCACCGGCTGTGGTGGATGGGCGGCTGTACATCGGTTCTACCGACCACAATCTATACGCCCTCGACGCGAACACGGGCGCCAAGTTATGGTACGTGGAGACCGCTGGGCCAGTGGTCTCGTCGCCGGCCGTGGCCAACGGACGGGTGTATTTTGGCAGCGAGGATCTCAAGGCCCGCTGCGTCAACGCTGTCACGGGCGGGGCTATCTGGACGACGCCGCTGTACGGCGCTGGCATGCACAATACCCACCCGGTTGTTTCCGACGATGGGCAGGTGGTGATTTTTCTCACGGTGAAAGCCGGGGGCTCTTCTTACGTGCACAACGAGGGGTATCCGAACGCCTCTGCGAGCGCCAACCCTGTGGAAACATGGAATACCTATTACAGGGCTCATCCCACGTACCGGTATCTCTATTATCTGGATGCTGTGGATGGTCACGACCTGTGGAATGCTGATACACGGCGCTACGTCCCGATGCCCATTCCGTATTGGGGCTTGCTTCATCCCATCCTGGGGCCCGATGGGGCGGCCTGGTTCCCGGCCCCTGCGGGTACAGCGGGCAACACGTTTACACTTGACCACGATAACCGCTTGTTGCGTGTCAATCTGGCGACCGGAGAGACGACCCAGATGGCCGGCGCGGGGTCCCCGCACGAGTTCCAGGTGATACAACCTGAGGTGGGCAGGCACGTCTTTGCGGGGGGGGCATACTATTACACCATCAGCGAGGACCTGGGTGTGTATCGCCCCAGCGATGGAAAGCTGCGGGCACTGTTTTCCAACGGTGATCCCAGCGGCTACAACTTCGGTACACATATGCACCCCCACAGCCCGCTGCCCAGCCGTCATCTATGGCGCTATGGCGGAGCCATCGCCATGGGTGGGGTGCCTGGTGCCAGTCCGCCCATCGTCGCCAACAGCATGGTATATTTTACGTCGTACGGTTGGCTGTATGCCGTGGGGCCAGTCAATCACGGCTACAATCCGGCTACCAGTTTCCCCCCCCGCAGTGAGCGATTGCATGAACTGACCTACCCCCGTAGCGACGCGCCTACCTACACGGAGATCAAGGCCGAAGTCGCGCAGCGCGTGGCGGATATCGTGGTCCGGGGGCCTGGAAATCCACCGCTGGCGGTGCGCTGGGAACAGTGTTGGGATCGCATGTTGAATAACGAATTCACGTTTGAGGTCTACGGGTTTGAGGCTGACCTGGTGCGAGTGCTGGCGGAAGCCTATCCTTACCTTTCATCGGCGCAGCAAACGCAGCTCCGGGCTTATCTGTCAACCTTTGTGTCGAATACCTTACTGAACCCGGATTACTACTCGTATCGTACCCGGTGTATCCGCTTCGGCGAAGCAGGCATCTACGTTGGCGATGCGCAATGCTCTGATACAACCCGTGTAGTGGCCTGGTGGCGGGACAACAACCCGAACCTGGTCGGGCTGCGCCTGTATGCCTTGTGGGCCTATGCCAATGCCACCGGTGATTGGGGCGCCATCGAAGCCCACTGGTCGCTCATCACGCAGCAATTTCAGCAGTTTCTTGACGCCTACGACCCGGCCCTGGGCTTTTGCGACTTTGAGGAATGGCTTGTCGGGCGGCTCAACGTCGGTGCGCAGATCGAGGCGGCGCAGGCCGTGCGTGACATGGCGGCCCATCTGAGCCATACGAACACCCAGGCCCAGGCGGCCACGTTGCTGGCCAATCTGTTGAACGGTCGGATGGCGCTGGCCAACTTTGTCCCCAATTTGTATGACACCGGTCAGCGACAGCCAGCCCGAATCCGGCTCAACCCCGATGGCACCATCGTCTACGAGGATATTATAGGCCCGAACAGCCCCTATAACGACGAGTTGATCCCGTACAGTGCCGTTGAACGTAACCGCACCACGGATCCCAGCCAGGTCAATTGGCGGGGTGGCAGTACGTATCGCGTTGACGCCGGGGTAGGCTTTATGTATTATCCTGCGCTTTCGGGTTACTTTCCGCTTTCCTCTGAGTTGGTCGCTCGTTTGCGTGCAAATTTGCTCGACAAGACTCGCTATTACGTCCAGTCGTACGAGGTCAACAACCCATGGTGGTGGATGGCCGACCTGGCCCATCACACGACCGGCAGCGGTGAGCACCTCTACCATAGCCCAACGTTGGCCTGGACGATGTTCCAGGTCAAGGCCAGAGTGCTCCAGGAAGACTGGAACACGCTGGTGCGCCAGTTGCCGGAACCGGTCAGTTTCAACAGCCGTTACGATCTGTATCGCCTGCAAAACCTGGTCACCTTGCTGGAGATGGAGGTGGCCGGGCCGGGTCTGGACCTCAGCACCAAAACGGCCTCGTCCATCGCGCCCCGGTTCGGCCAGGCGGTCACCTATACCATCGTGCTCCGCTCCTCCGGCGATCTGACCGACACGGTCTATCTGACCGACACTGTCCCGAATGGTCTGGCTTACGTGCCCCATACACTTGCTGCCAGCGTGGGCACTCCCAACGATAGCGCTGCGCCTACCCTACGCTGGTCGGGTAAGCTCACCAGCAATCCTGTCGTTACGGTTTCTTACGCGGTGAATGTCACTGAGAAAAATGCCCGCCTGATCACCAATACCGTTCACATCGCAGCAGGGGCAGCCGGGGACGTGGAGCGGATTGCGGCCATTATCGCGAATGGACGGACCGCCTACCTGCCGCTGGTGATGCGGAATGCTGCCCTCCATGCGACAATGGCCGCTATCCGGCCCTCTTCAGAGTGCTCGTCCACTGTGCCGATCTACCTGCCGCTGATCTTCGGCTCATCGGGCCAGGCATCTGCACTACGCCGGGTCAATGCGCCCTATTTTGATGGCGAGGTGCCCTTCCCAGAGACGGCGGTCTTTTGGTTCGGGCAGGTAACTCCGACGGACAACTATGCTGACGTGCGGGTGGGCTACAACGGCGACGAGCTTTACTGGCGTCTGGCGGCCTTCGACCGCCGGTTGTGGCGCGACACGACGCCTGCTCGGACCGATCTGACTGCCTGGGATGCGGCCACCCTCTATCTGGACCTGGATGGCGGCGGCAGCAGTGTGCCTGATGTGAGTGCCTATCGTTTTGTCGGTCAGCTCAGCTACGAGGAGGAACCGCGAGGCGACTATCAGGCCACCTATCGGGGCGATGGCTCCGGCTGGACGGCCACTAGCATCCCTTTCACTACCATAGCTGGCTGGCGGGGCGATGCCTTTAACAATGCGACTGACGATCGGGGCTGGGCTATCACGTTCCGTATTCCCTTTGCCAGCCTGGGGCTCTCCGGGCCTCCGACACAGGGGACGATCTGGAGGCTGGCCCTGGCGCTACATGATCGGGACGACGCGGCCGGCACTCCCGTCGCCGACCAGGTATGGCCCGAGGTCATGGTTCCCGATCGCCCTGCCACTTGGGGACAACTGGCCTTTGGCCTGCCCACCTATACCGCTCCACCGGCGACGCCCGGTGGAACTGTCACCATTCGCCACAAACTGAACGGCGCGGTCGTGGTGGACGGGGCTGTGGGCGGTGGCACTCTCTGTGGCAGTGGGCTGGACTATTGGACCGAATGGGGGCAGGCCAACTATGCCGGCGTGGGCAGCTTTAACATCCAGAATCAGTCTGACATAGCCGACTGGCCCTGCTTTTCCAGGTACTATGTTATCTTCCCACTCGATGCGCTCCCGTCCGGGAAGGCGATTCTCTCTGCCACGCTGACCCTGTACCAGTTCGGCGGCGCCGGTGGCCCGGGGCAGGCGGAGCCTTCGCTGATCCAGGCGCTCACTGTGGCGGAGAATTGGGACGAAGGTACGTTGACCTGGAACAACGCACCATTGGCCGCCGAGAATGTCAGCCAGGCCTGGGTGGATCCGACCGGCTTCCCCGGTTGGCCAGGGGTGCCCAGAAGGTGGGACGTGACGCTGGCGTTGGTCAGGGCGTATGAGAAGGGGAAACCGCTGCGTCTGGTGCTTTACGAAGCCGACAGCGCTTATCACAGCGGCAAGTATTTTGTGTCCTCCGACATTGAGGATTGGAACGCGGTAGGGCGCCCGACGTTGACGGTGGTATGGGGGCAGAAAGTGCAGTTACAAGATAGAGGGCACTGAACTCTACGGATCGAGGGCGCACAGATGGGAACGTGTGGTATAATAGTGTATTGAGGAGAACCATCTATGAAGAACAACCATGTACACCATAGCTGTCTGGATCATGATAACGATGGATCGCCGGAACACGTTCCGGCAAAGCGATGGAAGCTCGTGTATTGGCTGGTGGGAATCGGCTCATTGATCTGGCTGGTGTTGCGTAGCGGCACCAGGCCACGGCGGCTGGCCTACCCCTGCCAGCGCGCTGCCGCAACTGTCAGCCTGGGTTTTTTGGGGTATCTGGCGGCGCTGCTGAGCTCTGCGACCTTGCTCCGCCGACTCAAGGCGGCCTTCTCCCCAGGCAAACTGATGCTCTTCGTCGTCGGGCTGTTGCTGACCGTTGCGCTGCAGAGCAGCGTGACTGACCCGGCAGCACCTATCCTGGCCGCCAGCCCTGATCTGCCGGGCTGGACCTCGCCCACGGCGATCTCGAACGTCTTCGCCATCACCGACGTGCCGGTACCCCAATATACTCTGAACGGCGGCACGATTCCTGGCGGTGCCTCCGCTGATGAGGCACTCCACGACGACGGCGTGGACGCTTTGGTCAGCCTCATGGAAACCAATGGCGACTACTTTTACAAGACGGGCGCTCACCCCAACGGCCTCTTCGGTTCCAACGACGTCGTTGTAATCAAGATCAACAATCAATGGGGAGGGCGGAACGGGACGAACACCGACGTTGTCAAGGGTGTGATCTACCGGCTGGTCAAGCACCCGGGCGGGTTCACCGGTGCGGTGATCATTGCCGAAAACGCCCAGGGCGCTAAGGCGAACTGGTACAATGAAAGCAGCAACAACTCACAATTCCAGGACCAGTCGTATCAGGAGGTGGCCCAGGCGTTTGCCAGCCAGGGCTATCGCGTTTGCGTCAGCGACTGGAACAGCTTCTATAGTACCTTTGTGGGCGACTATGACGCCGGGAACACGAGCAATGGCTACGTGTTGGACGCGGCGGACAATAAACTGTCATATCCCAAGTTCCAGGTAAACTGTAACGGAATGAATCTGCAGATCAGCATGCGGAAGGGGCTGTGGAATGGCTCCACGTTTGACAACACGCGCCTCAAGATGATCAACCTGCCGGTCCTCAAGCGGCACGGTGGCGCCAAGGCTACCATTGCGGTTAAGAATTATCTTGGGTTTATCTCGACTGCTGGAGCACGATGGGCGGATGTACCTGAAATCCACTGTTGGTTGCTGGGTGCCAGCGCTGGCAATACGTGCTCCCAGACGAGCACGAATTACGGATTGATCGCTCGCCAGGTGGCCCGCATCCGGCGTGCCAACCTGGACATCGTAGACGCAATCTGGGTCAATCCTTGCGACAACGCCAGTTGGCACGGAGCAGCGCGACGTCAGGATGTGCTCCTGGCCAGCCGTGATCCCTTTGCCGTGGATTATTATGCGTCGGATTACGTTCTGGGGCCACTGATTCAACAATATGGCAGTGCGTGCGGCGCTACCGACTATGTCCAATCCAAGGCCAGCACGCACGGCGGTTGGTTCCGCAACATCCAGATGCGCAACGTGGCCCGCCTGCGCGCCGAAGGTGTCACCAACACTATCAACATGAGCGATAGCATGACCCCCGAACAGGAGCGGGCCCAATTCAACGCCTACGTCGTGGGTGCCAATGAGCCGGTACTCCCCACACTGACTCTCCAGGTGCCTAACGGCGGTGAGATATGGAAAGTGGGGAAGCAAGAGGATATCCGCTGGTCTTCTACAGGCGCAGTAGGGGATGTGCGCCTGGAATACTCGACCGATGGGTTTGCCCATACGCACACCATCATCACGTCCACAGCGAACGATGGCGTGTACAAGTGGACTATCCCCAATGACCTGTCCAATAACGTCCGGGTGAGGGTGGTCAGCGCATCTGACGCTACTGTTAATGATACTAGCGATGCTCCGTTCACGATCACTGCACGCACCTTTGAGGATTCGTTCAAACGGGTGAGCCAGGTTAATCTAGAGGGTGGCGAGGCGATTACTTACACTATTGTCCTCTACGAAGGGACCAGTGCCACGTTTGCACTCACGGATACGGTTCCGTCACCTTGTACCTATGTGTTGGGCAGCGCCAGCGTCAGGCCGAGTTGGAAAGCCCCGGTCCAGGATTCCGGCGGTACTCGAGTCCGCTGGTCGGACGTTGTCACTAGCACGGTGCCAGTGACGATCACGTTCCAGGTGCAGGTACCGGTGACTACCACGACTTGGGCGATCATCAACTGGGCTATGGTATCTCGCAACAGCGCGACGCCGGTGACACTGTCTGCTCTGTCCATTCTTAATGGTTTTCAGACATATTTGCCGATAGTGCTCAGGAGCTACTAAGGGGCCGGTGATGTGGAAAATGTGATATATTGGCTGGGTGGGTCTCTGATTCAATGGGCAAGTTCTGTGGCCGTTGGCCTGCCCTTCGTCGTCGTGGGTGTCAGAGCAGCGCGTGCACACGGGCGGGATGTGAGCCTGGTGGGTCTGGTTCAACTGTTCATCTTTTTCTTCGTCAGCCTGGCGCTGACCCGGTTAGGGCCGGCCTTGACGTTCATCAGAGACCCCTGGCAAGCGATGATCCTGGAGGCTGTTTGGGCGCTGGTGTTCATCTTCGCCACGCGCTCGATTTCCAGTGCAGGACTGACGTTTCGCATTTCATCCCAGGCCTGGTGGGCCAGCCTGGGCGTTACGGCGTTGCTGCTTCTGTTCGTCGTGGCTCGCGGGGTGTTGGTCAAGCGCCTGGGGGTTGGACCGGGCGAAACGACGCCGGTCGTGCTCGAATATCTTATCTACCAGTTGACCATGCCCGGCATTGCTGAGGAACTCAGTTATCGGGGCGTGATCCAACCTGGCCTGAACGCGGTCTTGGGGCGTCCCTGGAAAATCCTAGGCGCGCCGGTCGGGTGGGGATGGGTGATTACGTCGGTGCTCTTTTGGGCGCCTCACGCCTTCCGTGTAGATTCCCAGATGCACCTGTCTTTCTACTGGCCGACGTTGACCATGCAGTTGGTGGCGGGATTTGTCTTTGGGTGGCTCCGGGAACGGACTGACAGTGTGTTTCCAGCCATGCTCGCCCACAATCTCGTCAATGTGTGTTGGACTTTAGTGTAAGCAAAATGGAGAGCTTCACATGAGAAGGGCAATTCCCTACCTGCGTGGCCTGGCTATCCTGGGGGTGGTATTCAACCATGCCAACTGGCACGTGTTGTCGCGCTTCACGGCCGGTCAGGCGCAGGGTTATCCCTTTGTGGTGTTTGACCAGCTTGGCAAGTTTGCCATTCCCGCGTTCATGTTCATCACCGGCCATTTCATTGCCTATACCACCAGTGGCGGCAAACACGACTTGCGCTGGCAGGTCATCTGGGCCAGATTTGAAAATCTGTTATGGCCGTGGTTGATCTGGTCGGCGATTCTGGTGGTTGGACAATCGTTTCAGGGGCGCTCCATATCGTTGGCCGAGTTTTTGCGCAACCTGATCGTCCAATACTACTTTATCCCTTTGTTGATCTTTTACTATCTGTTGGCTCCCTGGGTGGCCAGGTGTGCCAGAAGGAATGCAGGTTTGCTTCTGGCTGGTGCGGCAGTCGTTCAGTTGCTGGCTGTCGCGCTGTTCTATGCCCGGGTGTATCATCCGCACTTTCCGGGAGTGCTCAAGTCGTGGGTTGACCTGGGACCATTGGAGTACCTGCGGTTTGCGTTTTATTTCCCATTCGGCATTGTGTGTGGTATGTTCTCCGCCAGGGTCAAGGAGTCGCTCGCCCGGTTCAAGCCCATCTTGCCCTGGCTGACCCTGTGCTTGTGCGTCTTCTCGGTCGTAGAATCGGTTATGGTTTACCACATGGGGGGAGACGTGTGGCCCATAGGGGGCGATCAGACCAGGCTGTCCGCGGCCCTGTTTTCTACCGCGCTCATTTGCTGCTTTGTGGCCCTCGACAAGTTGCCGATGCCGTTCAGCCGCACCATCAACGAATTGGGAACCCACTCGTACGGACTCTACCTGTGCCACTATCCAATTTTGGGCATCATAGCCAAAGTGATCCAACATGCCACACCGTGGGTGGCTTCCCAGGAGTGGCTGCTCCTGCCTCTATTGTTTGGCCTGACCGTTGCGCTTTCGATGCTGCTGATGGCGGGTATGTCCAGGCTGCCCACAAAACGATTCTACCGGTATCTTTTTGGATAGCTGAATATCCATGCAGGGTAGCATCTATTCATACAAGTTGCTCTTGGCCCTCGTACGTGTAACCCCAGTCTGGATCTTGAGAGTTTTTAGCCCTTTCGTTACCCGTAAAACACAGTTTGATGGTATGCTCATGGTAAGCATCCAGCGAGGTCGCTGCATCAACGTATTGGTGGATGTTGCTGAGTGGAGTACTGTGGGGTGGGAAAGAAAAGAGTAAGGAGGAACGATGAGGATTGGAGTTAAGTCAACGTTCTTAAGGTCGAGCAGGCTATCGTTGGTTGTGGCCTTACTGTCCGGTGCCGTTGCTGCAGCCGTGGTGGTGATTGCTCTATCGGGCATTGTCTTGGCTGCTCAACCAATTGGAGGTAATCCCATCTCCATACAGGGACCCACACCGATCCCTTCGACGTCCCAAGGAGTCATACGTGCCGTGGTGGCAGCCGACCTCGATTCTAATGGCCGTGCCGATCTTGCTTTTGGCCAGGCAGACCAATTGAGGATCAAGTCGAACGTTGGCATCACCGCCACACAATGGGCACACACTGTGACGGTGGGCAGTGCGACGTACGACATGCGCGACGTGCATGCTGTTGACCTGGACCGCGATGGCGCGGTTGATCTGGTCAGTGCCAGTGCCGACGGTGTCGGCAACAGCCAGCTTCGCTTGTGGAAGAATCCTACTTCACCTTTCATCAACGCGTGGAGTATCACTAACACACTGACTACTTCTGTGATCTCTTTGACTTCTGTCACTTCTGCGGATCTGGATCGTAATGGCACGCCGGATCTGGTCAGCGGCGGTCTAGATGGGTTCTTGCGGCTGTGGTCTAACCCGCTTACTGGTACGCAAACGTTTGCCACGCCCTGGCCGTCTCCCGTCACCATCTCGACACCGGGCGATCAGATCAGGCAGGTCAAGGTTGCCGACATTGACCGGGATGGTTGGCCAGACATCATCGAAGCCGCTGGCAATGGCAGCTCTGGCACGGTGCGCCTATGGCGCAATCCTGGCAATCCTTTCACCAACACCTGGACAGTCAGCAACACGCTTGGCACTCTTGCCGCTACCGTCGCGTCCATCAGCGTGGGAGACCTGAACGCCGATGGTGTATTGGACGTCGTGGCTGGTTCGACCAATGGCAACGTCGTCGCCTGGCGTAACCCACTCACCGGCACGCAACCGTTCACGACCAGTTGGGGGACCTCGACCACGCTCGGCAATCTGAGTCTGCCCATTGCAGGCCTGGCAGTGACAGACGCCGATCACGACGGGCGGCTCGATGTGGTAGCGACTGGCGCAGGCACTCCCTCTGTGATGGTCGCGTGGCGTAATATGGGGCAACCGTTTGGTGGCGGTTGGTCACAGTTGAATATCGGCAGCACGGCCGATGCGACCTTCGCACTCACCGCTGCTGATTTCAACCGGGATGGTGACGATGACTTTGTCACTGCGAGCGGCAATGCTGGGACCAACACCGGCAGTCTGCAATTATGGACGAATGCATTGATCCGGCCTTCGGTACGTTTTGAAACTTCTGGTATTTCTAATCACACGGCTGATCCCTTGTCCAGAGTTGGCCTTCACGTCATGGATATCCATGACATGGATCGCGATGGGCGCTCTGATATCGTCATCGCTACCCTGGATGGCAATCTGATGATTTTGCGAAACAACGGATCCCCGTTTGTGAGCGATTGGCCGTCTGCTACCATTGGCTCATCCTTCGGCTTTTTCGCCGTTGTTGTCGGTGACCTGGATGGCGACGGTTGGCCGGACATTGCGACCAGCACCACGCTGACTAACGCCGGCGGGCTAGTGCTCATCTGGCACAACGACGGTTCCCCATTCACAGGGTTGTGGCCCTCTCAAACTGCCGGGATGTTCCCTCGCCAAGTAATGGACCTGGCTTTGGGTGATATTGGGAGAGAAGGATCTCTCCAGATCATTGCCTCGACGGGTATTACAACTACCTTCGAAAATCCTGCCGCGCACAACGTCATCACTAGTACCAACAACCGCATCTGGTTGCTTAGTCCTCCAGCAGGAGACATGTTTGCCTCTACCTGGATTTCGTCCACAGTATGCACCACCACCTACTCGGCGAACAGCGTTGCGCTGGGCGACCTGGACAACAATGGTTGGATCGACGTCGTTTTCGGTACGGACCATGCCCCTTCGAGCTCGAGTCCGAATCCTGGTGATTGGCCGGTTGCCTACCAGGTACGCGCATGCCGCAACCTGGGGAATCCCTATTCGCCTGCTGGCTGGCAGGCCTACGACGTTGGCCGCGACGATGCGCCTGTTTCTTTGGTCGCTGGCGGCCACCGGTTCTGGGGTGCGCACGTCTGGAGCGTCGCAGTGGGCGATTTAAACCGCGATGGCTATCTCGATGTAGTCTCGGGCGGTGGTGGCGAGGGTGATTACCAGGTCCTCGTCTATAGAAACAGCGGCGTGCCCTTTGACGGCACGATCTGGGAACCTACGTCCGTCGGCTACGGCAGCCGTGCCACAGGGGATTGTCCTGGTTATCCTGAAGAATGTCCCTGGCTTGAGAACGGCATGAACGCTGTTAACGTGGGAGATTTGAACGGCGATGGATGGCTTGACGTGGTCAGTGGATTTGGCGGCCATTTGGTCATTGTACCCCTTTGGATCAACACGGGCATTCCATTTGGAGAAACAGTGACGGATACACACTGGATCCGCTATAATCTCTCCATAGCCCCTTCACTTCCGGTATACGGCGTGGAGTTGGCTGACTTGGACAGGGATGGACGACTGGACGTTGCGGCAGTGGCCAGTTGGGATCCTTTGTCTGCGCCGGATACTGGACCGCTGCGTGTGTGGCGTAACCTGGGCAGCATTGTCCGGCATGGCTCTCAGACGGATCATACTCTCACCACGATTGAAAATGGCGCTATGGAGTCCCGGTTGAGTTTTGGGATCACACATAATGGCCACGCTTATGACCAGGATCTCGAGCTCGACTCCTTGAGTGTCGGTCTATATACGCTGGGACCGATGAGTGAAGTCCAGGCCGAAGCGCTCTTTCAGAGCCTGCGCATCTACCGCGATGCCAACGGCGATGGCGTCTGGCAACTGTCGGACTCGCCGGTGGTAACGCTGACCGACTTCTCCCCGATTGCTAACGGGTATATCACGTTGACATTCCCCTCAGGCCATCCGTTGGCGGCCATCTCAGCAGGTCAAACTGTGACTTACTTTATTGTGTTGCAGATGCGACCTGCAGCCAGCGAGGCTTCTGCAAATACATTCCGCCTGCAATATATCCCGCATGAAGCGTTCTTGATCAGGGATCAAGATACGGGGGCATCCGTTTCGATCGAAGAGAGCGTACAGGTGTTTACGCCGTGGTCAGGGACAACGGCAGTGCCTGCGCCGGCTGGTTCAATGACTATGACTGCTTACCCTCGTACAATTGTGGCCGATGGCGCCAGCACTTCGACGATCACGGCGACCGTGACGACAGTGTATGGTTATCCAGTGCTGAACGGTACGGCAGTCACGTTCACGACCAGCGCTGGCTCCTTGCCCTCCTCGCCATACAGCAGGACGACAACCAATGGCGTGGCTACGGCTATGTTAACCAGCAGCACGGAACTCACCACGGCGATGGTTACTGGCACGGCGACGGTCACAGCCACAGTCGCGGACACCGTCACCGTGACGTTCGGTGTGGGGCCGCGCGCCAGCCTGCGTATCAACAATGCGCCCGGGCCTGGTGGTAGTGAGGTCACGACGCACATGATGACCGCGGATGAAACGTTTACCGTATACGTTGCTGCTTACGATGCACTCGGGCGCTTTATTGACAACCCAACCGACGTGACGTGGGGTGGGACCGGTGTCGTCAGCGGCCATCTGAACCCAACGACCGGTGCGAGTTCTACTGCTTTTGTGCCCGTCCTGGCTGGCACAGGGACGGTCACGGTTGCGGATGGCAGTTCCCATACGGATGCGACGGGAGTGATCACGGTCACTCCAGGTACCTTGCACCACATTGTGGTTCGGGACGCGGCTGGTGGTGGCGGGAGTGAAGTGGGCGCTCACGTGATGACGGCGGACGACGCGTTCACAGTCTACGCGGCGGGTTGCGACGTGGACGGCAACTACATCAACGACGTTTCCGCCACCTGGACAGGCAGTGGAGTGGTGACGGGACGGCTGTCGCCGACGAGCGGGATCAGCACGACGTTCACGGCCGGTCCGGCGGGGACAGGCACGATCCAGGCGAATGCGGGCAGTGGCATCACGGATACGACGGGGACGATCACAGTCAATCCGGGTACTCTACATCACATCGTGATTCGGGATGCGGCGGGCGGTGGCGGGAGCGAAGTGGGCACCCGCACGGTGACGGCGGACGACGTGTTCACGGTCTACGCGGCGGGGTACGATGTAGATGGCAACTACATTGCTGATCGGTCTGTAGCGTGGGCCACGACGGGTACGCTGGACCATCAGACGGGGACTGGTTCCAGTTTCACCTTTGCTCCGACGACGGCGAACACGAACGGGACGATCACGGCGGATGCGGGTGGTGGCATCACGGATACGACAGGGACGCTCACGGTCAATGCGGGCGCTTTGCATCACATCGTGATTCGGGATGCGGCGGGCGGTGGCGGGAACGAGGTGGGCATCCGCACGGTGACGGCGGACGACGTGTTCACGGTGTACGCGGCGGGGTATGATGGGGATGGCAACTACATGGCTGACGTATCTGTCGCCTGGACGGGCAGTGGGGTAGTGGCGGGGCGGCTGGCACCGACGAGCGGGATCAGCACGACGTTCACGGCCGGTCCGGCGGGCACAGGCACGATCCAGGCGGATGCGGGCGGCGGCATCACGGATACGACGGGGACGATCACAGTCAATCCGGGCGCTTTGCATCACATCGTGATTCGGGATGCGGCGGGCGGTGGCGGGAACGAGGTGGGCATCCGCACGGTGACGGCGGACGACGTGTTCACGGTGTACGCGGCGGGGTATGATGGGGATGGCAACTACATGGCTGACGTATCTGTCGCCTGGACGGGCAGTGGGGTAGTGGCAGGGCGGCTGGCACCGACGAGTGGGATCAGTACGACGTTCACGGCCGGTCCGGCGGGCACGGGCACGATCCAGGCGGATGCGGGCAGTGGCATCACGGATACGACGGGGACGATCACAGTCAATCCGGGTGCGCTGCACCACATCGTGATTCGGGATGCGGCGGGTGGTGGTGGGAGCGCAGTGGACACCCACGCGATGACGACGGATGAGGTGTTCACGGTCTACGCGGCAGGATATGACATAGACGGTAACTTTATTGTTGATCAGGTGGTGGGGTGGGCCACGACGGGCACGCTGGACTATCAGACGGGAACTGGTTCTAGTTTCACCTTCGCTCCGGCGACGGCGAACACCAGCGGAACGATCGCGGCGGATGCGGGCGGTGGCATCACTGATACGACAGGGATGATCATAGTCAATCTGGGTACACTCCGTCACGTCGTGATTCGGGATGCCGCTGGCGGCAGTGGGAACGAAGTGGGCGCCCACACGCTGACAATACACGAGACCCTGGCGGTCTGGGCGGCGGGATACGATGTGGGTGGCAACTACATCAGCGACGTGCCTGTCACGTGGACGGGCAGCGGAGCGGTGACGGGGCGCCTGGCGCCGACGAGCGGGATCAGCACGACGTTCACGGCCGGTCCGGCAGGTACAGGTACGATCCAGGCGAGCGCTGGCGGCGGCATCACCGACACGACGGGGACGATCACCGTGAATCTGGGGCCTTTGGACCACATCGTGATTCGGGATGCGGCGGGGGGTAAAGGGAACGAGGTGATCACGCAGACAGTAGGCCTTGGCACAGTCTTCTCTGTCTGGGCGGCAGGTTACGACGTGGAGAACAACTACATCAGTGACATCTCCGTTACCTGGACGGGCAGCGGAGTGGTGGCGGGGCGATTGGCGCCGACGAGTGGGATCAGCACCACCTATACGGCAGAAGAACCAGGCGTCGGTACCATCGAAGCGGACGATGGCGACAGCCATACCGATACGGCTGGTGTCATGGTCGTCCTGCACAAGATATATCTACCGTTCGTGTGCCGTCTGCTGTAGGTTTCGAATCATCTGGTGAAGGTTACCCGGTTAGGGAATGAACACAGAAAGCCGCCCACGGGCGGCTTTCTGTTTCAACAAGTGCTTCACGCCTGGTATTACCGAAGCAATCTTGGGCTATGCTCTCCTGTAGCTTTCTCTGGGTTGTGCTTTCTCATAGGTTGCCACCAGCCGTCGTGCTCCGGCCTCCCAGCTATGATGGGCCTCCACGTACTGCCACCCGGCAACCGACAGGTGCCTGGCCAGCGCAGGGTCTATAACAACCCGCAAGATGGCTGTTGCCAGTTCTTCGGCGCCCTCCGCGATCAGGACATCCTGGCCCTCTTCTACTGCCAGCGCCGCGCAGCCGGAGGGCATGCTGACGACCGGCGTGCCCATGGCCATGGCCTCCAGGACCTTGTTCTGCACTCCTACCGCGTACAGGGCCGGGCACACTGCCACCGTGGCCTGGGCCAGGTAGGGCCGCAGGTCGTCCACGGTGCCGGTGACCTGGATGCGCCCATCCGTCGCCAATTGCTGTACCGTTTCGGGCGGGTCCTTGCCCACAATCTGGAATCGTACCTCGGGGTTTTGTGCCCAGATGTGCGGCAGCACCTCCTGCGCAAAGTATAGCACGGCGGCGACGTTGGCGTGGTAACTCATCTTGCCGGTGAAGATCACTATCGGAGGAGAAACCCGGTTTTTCCCAAAAAACCGGGTTTCTGGGGGCCGAAAGTACTCCATGTCCACGCCATTCGTCACTACGGTGACGGGTGCAGTGTGTGTCTGGGGAGACAAATAGCGGTGTGCCAGCCCTTCGAGTGCCTCCTTGTCCCGCTGGGAGGTGACCACCACCTGGTCGTACTGCGCCAGGAGCCGGGCCTCGTAGCGGCGGGTGCGGGCCAGGTCAACCGCCGCCATCAGGCGGGAACGCCATTGTGCCCCGCTCCGCGCTGCCTGTTCGAATAGCAGGGAGATGCAGTCCACCGAGTCGTATACCGCGCTGACCGGCGTGGCGTTCCGAGCCTGGACGCGATGCTGGCTGCATTTCGACCTGGCACGCCTGCTGGGAAGTGCCAGCGCAGCCATCGTGACCGCCGTGATCGGTCAGGGCGGCTGGCAACTGCTGGGGCTGGTTCTTTACTGACCTGTGAGGTCGTCACCCGGTTGGCCGGTCCGTCGCCACTACGGGGTCTCCGATGGTCCCGCTTCCACCGGTGCTGGCGTCGCCCGCAGGTCTACTATGGGCATGCTCTCTCCGCCGCTGATGATCCACTTGCTGTTCTCTCGCAGCTCCTGAGCGATGAGCACCTGGATGTATTGCTCCGCCAGCATTCCCTTGCCTTCCAGTTCGTCCAGTATGGCGTGCATGGCCTCCAGTTTGGCCTGGGAGGTCAGGGTGATGCGCTGCGCCTCGGCCTCGGCGAGCCTGGCGATGTTGTAGGCTTCACCGTCGGCCTGCTTCTGCGCCGCGTAGAATTCGCTATCGGCTAACGTGCGGCGTTGGGCTGCCTCAGCTTCGGCCTGCTCCTGTTGCTGCAGGGCTACCATGCGGTCCTTGATTGCCGCCACTACTTCCTGCGGCGGCAGGGCGTTCTGGATCTGTACCATGACAAACTCGACGCCGTACTGGGCCTCCTTCTCGCGCAACGCTTCTATTACCTCCTGGCTAATTTGTGCACGGCTGTGCATGACATCCGCCATCTCCTTGGTGTTGATCACGTCCCGCAGCTTGCCCTGGGCGAACTCGAAGACGATGCGATCCGGGTTGTCCACCTCCAGGGCATAGCGTACAGGGTCGGTCACCCGGTAGGTGTACAGCAGTGAGACGTCCATCGTCACGTCGTCCGAGGTCATGGCCACGAGTTGCACAGTCTCGCCCGGCCGCTCGTTGATCGTGATGCCGATGGTGGTATCCACCAGCGGGATGCGGACGTGCCAGCCTGGTTCGTCCAGGGCGATGAACCGCCCGCCGCGCAGATGCAGGCCCCGCTCGTAAGGGCGGATCTTGTAAACCGCGGCACGGGCTATGGAGAGCAGTACGCCCAGCACTACAAATGCTGCCAGAGTCACGACCGCCAGTTTGTATAGCCGGTCCAGTGGACTAGCGGAGCGAAGGGCGGGCGTTGGTTTCCCAAGGGTCTGGTCTACAGGTGTCATATTCTGGGCCATCGTTTCGTCTCCACAAATCAGGTTTTCTTTATGGTGTCTTTGTCCTTCGAGCCTCGGAGTGGGTCTCCTCGTAGATTTCCACCAGCCGCCGCGCCCCTGATTCCCAACTGTGATGGGCCTCTACGTATCGCCGCCCGGCCTCCGATAGCCGTTTTGCGCTGGCGGGGTCTGAGATTACGTCTAGCACCTTCGTCGCAAACTCTTGTGGGTCGTCGGCGACCAGCACGTCCTTGTCTCTGCGTGCATCCAGGCCAGCAGACGCGGCGGGGGTGCACACGACGGGAGTCCCCATTGCCATGGCTTCGAGCACCTTGAACTGCACGCCGACTGCATAGGGCACCGGGCACACTGCCACGCTCGCCTGGGCCAGGTATGGCCGCAGGTCATCTACGGTGCCGGTGACCTGGATGCGCCCATCTATTGCCAATCGTTGCACTGCTTCCGGTGGGTCCTTGCCCACGATCTGGAACCGCACGTGAGGGTCCTGTACCCAGATGTGGGGCAGCACCTCTCGCGCAAAGTACAGCGCAGCAGCGACGTTGGCGTGATAACTCATCTTGCCGGTGAGGATGATGGTGGGAGGAGAAACCAGGTTTTTTCCAGAAGACCTGGTTTCTGTTTCTGGAGGTCGGAAGTATTCCAGGTCCACACCGTTGGTCACCACCGTGATGGGGGCGGTGGGTGTCTCGGCAGGCAGATAGCGGCGGGCCAACATCTCCAGCGCATCCTTGTCCCGCTGAGAGGTGACCACCACGTGGTCGTATTGGGTCGTCAGCCAGGCCTCATAACGGCGGGTGCGAGCCAGATCCACGGCCGTCATCAGGCGGGAACGCCATTGTGCCCCACTCTGTGCCGCCTGTTCGAACAACAGGGAAATGCAGTCCACCGAGTCGTATACCGTGGGTGGGCGGTCACAGAACCCCCCACTGCGTGGGGGGCCTGTGACGGCTCCTACCAGTCGGGCTGCTCGCAGGTGCTCGATGTGCACGACGTCGAAGGTTTCTCCTTGCAGCAATTGCCTCAGCCGTTGCCCCAGCCCCGGGTGGTACGAAAACATCGCCTGCAGGGGTTCCCGGGTGGGCAGTGCCCGCAGGCAGTTGCTCAAGGAGCGCGTCAGGGAGACCGGGAAAACCTCCACCTGCATTCCCCACGTTCTCAACTCATCGGCCTGCGCTTGTTCCTCAGTCGCGGTCCCTGCCGCTGTCAGCAGCGTGACCCGGTGGCCCAGGCGGACCAGCGCCCGAATCAGGTGATACGGGCGGGTGCGGATGCGGGAGGGGACGTAGGGGGTGACGTAGAGGACGTTCATCCTGGCGTGTCTCTCCGCGTGTTGCGTGTTGCGTGTTGCGTGCCTCCCCCAAGCGAAGGGGGAACGCCCAGTTTGGCTTCCACCGCTCCGACCACCGCCGGTACAGCCGGGACCGCCAGCCGATCCAAAGCCTCCTGGCGGCTCATGTACCCTTCCCGTACCAGGCCCGCCAGTTCCATCGCGTAGGGGTGGTAGCCCATCTGTTCCACGTGGACCATGTTGGCGAAGCTGTTGAGCAGGCAATTGGTAGAGTTGGGGTCGGTGTCCTGGGGCCGCTCCCACGCCAAAGGCTCGATGCACCGCAGAGCAGTCTCCTCGTCATAGTCCAGGAAGGCCAACAGGGAGACGTTGTAGGGGAATTCGGTGGTGCCCTCCAGGTGACGCTCCTCAGGGAAGTAGACGGAGACCTCACTGCCCACCACTTTCTCCAGGGGGGCCAGGCCAGCCTCGCGCATGGCCCGCAACATGCGGGCATTGGTGTGGAACAAGGCAGATGCCAGCGGGATCTGTCCAGGAGACCAACCGTAGGCCAGCATCGGGATATTCTTCTCCAGGGCCATGCGCAGTCCAATTCCCTTCGCCAGGCCCATGCAGGAATTGCAGATGCTGCTGGCCCGCTCCAGCGCGCGGGGTGGATACATCCCTGGCTGCAGGGAGGCCACGAAGATCTGCCGCAGCAGGTCGAAGCGGGGTTTCACGATCACGTGGTCTACTCCCAGGTTCTCGCCGACCAGGCGCATGTTTTTGAAGGCGGTCGGAGAGACAAAGCCGTTGTCGAAGGTGAAGGCCAGGACGTTCAGATCGTACTGCTTCTTGAGCAACCACAGCGTATAGGTGCTGTCCTTCCCTCCGCTCCAGGACATCAGGCAGTGGTAGCCGGGACGGGCGTGCACCTGGTGGGCCAGGTCCTCGAATCGCGCGCGCAAGGTTGCCTTCTGTGCGGCGCGCTGTTCCGCCGCCGCCGGCATCCGCCGGCAGTACTGGCAGACTCCCTCCTCGTCGAACTGGATGCCGGGGAACGTCTCCGGCAAGACGCAGCGGGTACATCGTTTCATAGTTACTGCTCCTTACCCCGGCAGATGCGGACCGGGTAGGCCTCTTGCACGGGCCGGGATGAGAAATTGTCTACGAACAGGTGGTAAATGAGTTGAGTGGAGAGCACTCCTGCCAGTGCCATGTCGTCCCCCTCGCTGACTTTCGCTCCGGCCTGGCACTTGTGCACCAACCGGGTTACTGCGTCAGGATCGAAAACGCCGCACGCCCGGAGCGCTTCCGGCGCCAGCAGCGCCTGGACGTAGTCCAGGGGTTGAGCAAAGAAGGCTGGATGGATCGGAGCGCGGTAGGGTTGTTTGCGCCGCTGCCAGACCTGGGAGGGTAGCAGCCCCTGAGCACTTTTCTTGAGGATGTACTTTTCCTCCAGGCCCCGGATCTTGAAATGGGGTGGCAGATGGCTGCAGAATTCCACCACCCGGTGGTCCAGAAAAGGAAAGCGCCCCTCCACCGAGTTGGCCGCCATCACCCGGTCTCCCTGGGAGGAGAGCAGGTAGGGGGACATGAACGTGGCGACTTCGATGGCTTGAGCCTGGGCCAGGGTACTCCAGTTGGGCAGCACGCTGTCTAGTGAGGCCAGCAATTCTCCCACCGGATCATATCCGTCCAGCGCTTCCCGCAACCCGGCGCAGAACAACCGCTGCAGGCGGGCCGTATTGTGCCAGCGGATGTAGTGGGAATAGCCTACCTGATCTACTGCCGCCAGTCCCTGGCGGAAGAAGGCGGCCCGGTAGGTGTCTCCCTCGCGGGCAAGGTCCGCGATGTAGGGATATAGACGCTGCAAGAGCAATGGCCGCCAGGTGGATTCTGGCTGGCGGGCCCAGAACCGGCGGACCTTGTCCTCCTTATAGATGTTGTAACCCCCCAGGAACTCGTCCGCCCCCTCCCCGGTCAGCACGACCTTGATGTGGTTCTCGTGGACCAGCCGGGAGAGCAGGTACATGGGGGCGGGAGAGGTGCGCAGGAGAGGGGCCTCCGTGTGCCAGACCACCTCCGGGAAGACCTGTCCGATGTCCGCGTTGGTACACTCGGTGCGGCGGTGATCGGTGCCCAGGAAGGCGGTGGCGATCTCTTGATAGGCCCGCTCGTCGAAGGCGGGCTCCTCGAAGGCGATGGAGAAGGTGCACAGGGTCTTGGGGGTGTGCCCCCGGATCAGAGCGGCGATGAAGGTGGAATCTAATCCGCCGCTAAGGTAACTCCCCACCGGAACGTCTGCCCGCAGCCGCAGCCGCGTCGCGTCCGAGAGCAGGTCGCGCAATTGCTCCGCTGCCTTCTCCTCGGAGATCTGGTCCTCGCTGCCGGCCTCTGGAAATGTCATGCTCCAGTAACGGGAGAGGGTGCAGGAGCCAGCGTGGACTTTCATGTAGTGGCCGGGCGGCAGTTCGAGGATGGACTGGAAAGCGGTACGTGGAGCCAGGGGGGCCCAGAAGGTGAACGCTTGAGCCAGCGCGCGCGGGTCGAGCCGGGCTTCCACCCGCGAGTCCAACAGCAACGCCTTGATCTCCGAACCAAAGACCAGTCCGTCAGGAAGCAACGTGTAGAACAGCGGGCGGACGCCCAGCCGGTCACGGGCCAGGAACAGCTCCTGCTTGCGGGTGTCCCAGATGGCGATGGCGAACTGGCCATTGAACTGCTGGAGACATTCTGGCCCCAGGTCCTCGTAGAGGTGCAAGATGACCTCGGTGTCGGAGTGGGTGTGGAAGCGATGGCCGGCCCGCTCCAGTTGGGCGCGCAGTTCCGGATGGTTGTACACCTCACCGTTGAAGACGATCCACAACGACTCGTCCTCGTTGGTGATGGGCTGCTGGCCGGTGCTCAGGTCCACGATGCTGAGACGTGCGCAGCCAATGCCCGCCTGGTGGTCCGCATAGAGGCCGAACTCGTCAGGCCCACGGTGGCGGATAATGCCCAGCATCCGCCGCAGCAGGCCGAGGTCAGGCGGATGGTTCCCGCCCCAATCCAGTACGCCGACGATGCCACACATAGAGAGTAATCCGTAATTCGTAAT
>Ga0315291_10000551_pt1 | contig 49745 bp, 49 predicted proteins | sample YL17G12_20_MG_FD_203070 | JGI IMG/M metagenome (GOLD analysis project Ga0315291, IMG submission 203070) | Sediment microbial communities from Yellowstone Lake, YNP, Wyoming, USA - YL17G12_20 | ecosystem: Environmental > Aquatic > Freshwater > Lake > Sediment | place: USA: Wyoming | collected...
AAAAGAAAAACAGTTGCAAAGACTATACGATCTCTCCAATAAAGCCCTAAGGGAAGAGCCTCTTTCTGATTTATTGAATTTTTCAGTCGAAACCATTACCTGTGAGCTACCTGCTTCCTTCTGTCGTTTTTCCCTTCTGAACCAGTCCGAAAATAGTTTAAATTCCTTGGCCTTACATAAGATCAGGGAGGAAGGAATTGATTTAAAAAAACAGAAAAGATTTTCACTGGCGGATCTTCCCTGGCATAGATTGGCTTTAGAAGAAAGGCGTCCCTTAATGGTCAATCAAGAAGATCCGGAAAGTATGATGCCGGAAGAGGAAGCAAGCTTAATCTTAAACGATAATATTTGCTCAGCCCTTTTGGTTCCGGTGATTTCCAACCAAAAGCCAATGGGAATTATCTCCATCGGGGAGATGAGGAACTGGGAGAGAAAGCCTTTTGGTAAAGAGGAAATAGATTTTGTGGAGGCTGTTGCTTCTCAATTGGGCTTAGCTTTAAAAACCGCTCTATCTTCGCGTATAAAAAAGGATGGATTTAAAGAATGGGATTACTCTCACCCCAACCGGTTCTGGGAATTGAGCTTGCATATCAACAATTACCTCTCCTGTGTGATCGGCTCGGCTGAGCTTTTAAGAAAAAAGAAGAATTTAGATGAGGAAGAAAAACATTATCTGGAGATAATCGAAAGGAACGGCGAAAAAATAAAGAAAGCGCTAAAAGATTTCTCATCAGAAAAAATGGTAATAGAGAAAACACAAACAGAAGAGGTAATGGTTTAGAATTCTGGTCGGGATTTGACCCCTAAATACTCCAAAATTTTTCTCCATTCTGGATTTTGTTTTTTGGTTTCCCTATCGATAAAAGAGGAGAGCTCCACAAATTTTTCGTAGCTTTTTTTGGTCTTGTCCTTATCCTTTAAAGCGAAAAAGGCTTTAGTTAATCCCTCATAGACCTCTTTATTATTGGGATTTTTATCTTTGGCTAAAAGATAATTTTTCACTGCTTCTTTATACTCCCCTTTTAGATAATAAGCATCCCCCAAAGATAGATAGCCGGGGTAGAAGATAGGGTCTTCTTCGATGGTCTTTTTCAAATCGGAGATGCTTTCCTCATATTCTTTGATCTGCAAGTAATCCCATCCTCTCTGATAATAGAAAGAAGGATTAGAAGGAGCTGATTCGATAAGATAATTATAACATTCGATGGCATTGGAAAAATCGCTTTGCTCTTCAAAAAGTTTTGCCGATTTGAAAAAATCCAAGAGAGCCTTTCTTTTCTCTCCCAATTCCAGATAGGCTTTTCCTCTATATAAAAAAGAGAAACCGGATTGAGGATTTAAACCTTGGGCTTGGTTAAAGTTCTCTATGGCACCAGCGTAATTTTTTTCTTCAAGTTCCTTTACACCCCGTTCCAGAAAGTTCTCAAAGTTTTCTGAAGAGGCAAATGACGGAGACAGTTCAATTTTGAGTTTTGTTATGGTGTTATTTTTGATAGTTATTTTATTTACCCAATCGGCATATCCTTCTTTTCTCAGCCTTAAAGTATGTTTTCCCGCGGGTAAGTCTTTATAAATTTTGTTTCCTGATCCTAAAAGTTCACTGTCGAAAAAGACCAAAACCTCCGGGACATTCGATTCAACCTTGAGTCCGCCAAATTCCTCTGTTTCAAAAGAAAGTTCACCCTTTTGATTTTCTTCTAAAGAGGAGGATTCGGTCTGGGCTAAACTTATGGTTTCTTTGGGAATCAGAATCAAAGGTAAGGTTGTGGTCGCTTTGTTTTTGACTGTTACTTTTTCGGCAAAAATTTGATAGCCATCTGAACTCACCTCTAAGGTATATATTCCCTGAGGGATTTTCTCGAAAAGAAAAAAGCCAGCTGAATTGGTAGTTATTTTCTTATCCAGTTCTTTAATGGTAACCAAAGCAGAAGGGATGAAGTCTTTATTTTGATTCATCACCAGCCCAAAGATTTTCCCTTCTTTTTCTGCAGGAGGAAATAATGAAAAAATGAAAATCAAAAAAATGGCTCCGAGGATTGAACCGGACAGAAGAAAAAGGATTTTTGCATTTTTCATTTTTAATTTTTCTTTAATTTTCATTGAGGCTCCGCCGGTCGAGCTTTTGCTATTGTGTTCGAAAAAGTCTATCTTTTCACTTTTCTTTTTGATTTGGTTTGTTGGCTTTTTTATAATTTCTGTTTTTAGAGGATCTTCTTTTTCCAGAAAACCCGATAGCTCTTTAGTCTTTTTTTCCTTTGGGTTTTGTAGATCTGACAGGTTTTTCAGCTGAATTAGTTCTGTTCTTTCTTGTTCTGAGATGGAACCTCCTTTCCCTTTTTGCATTTTTTCTACCGGCGGAGCTGAAGGCCTTATCTTTGATCCCTCCTTTCTTAAGAGTTGACCACAGATCCTGCAATTTTCTTTTTCCGACGGATTAAGGCTCCCACAATTTTGACATACCTCTACCACTCTACTCCTTTTCAGAAGCTTCACTTAATTTATCGTCAAAAAAAGATGGAATTTTGAGCTTAAAATGATTCCGGTGTTTCCGGGTTTCCGTAACAGTAAAAACATCCATGATAACAGGAAAACCACTGCCCGATATCAACAGATTTGGTGCAGTGGCAGGTGGGTCTTTGGGAGGGGTCTTTAGTGATGGAGCAGGGATGTTTTTGGGGATGAAACTGGGTTAAGGTAAATCCATCAATACAGCCCAGGGTGGTTAAATCGGGGAAAACACAGGTGGAAAGTTTTATACTCGATTTTTCGCATAAGGGGATCATCCGGTTTTGGATAAAATCTTTTATCTCATTTAAGGTATGAGAGACCATTTGAAAGTTGTATTTTCTCAGTCTTTTTATCACTTTGGGATAAAGGGTGACATGGGAGGTGATGATTCGGGGTATTCCTAAAAAGGCAATCTGATTTAAAATATTTTGAAAGAGGTTTATATCTATGTTGTTTAGATGAATTTTATCCTGGTAGTAAATGTCTATCAAAGGGTCATATCTTAGGGCGATTCTTAGTGGCGATTTAACGAAGTCGATTAATCTGGGAAGTTGAGGCAAAACCTCCTCAGTTTTAGGGGCTTTTGGCTCCAGAAAAGTCCCTCCTAATCCGGTTACTGTTAACAAAATAAAGACCTGGTCTAATTGGTGAAGCGTTTTATATAATTCCTTGTGATTAAATATATTAGCCGGGTTTTTCGTCCATATAACCAAAGTGTGAATATTTTTTAAATCAAACTCATTTATTTTCTGGCAGAAAAAGTCGGGATAAAAGGTCAATAAATCTACTCTGCGGCTGGCGGAGAGAACTATTTTTTGATTAACAGACTTAGGCATATTTGTCCATTTCGCTCTTCACTATAAAGATGAGTGATTTGGGTTAGATGTCAAGGGAAATAAGTCGCAAGTTTCAAGATGCAAGTTGCAGGTTCTTGTAGGGGCGAACCTAGGTGTTCGCCCAAGAGGGATTCGGGGTGGGAGAGTTGTAGGTGGGGTTGCGGAGCTACCCGACATTATGAGTTTTGTTGTAAAGTCCTGCCTTGAGGGCAAGGCGGGACTACCGAGTTTGGCGGATACCGGTCCAACCAATGATAACATCTGACAATAGAGGAAGAGTCCTTTTTTCAAAATTTTTTGAAAAAATACTTGACAAACAATATACCTTGTATTACATTGTATCTTGAGTATGGAGATGAACAAGTGGATCTCGCAGGCCCGGAAGGGAACTTTGGAGTTGGGGATTTTGGTTCTGCTGAAAAATAAGAAAAGATATGGACTGGAAATCATTCAGCTATTGGAGAGGTCTGGCGGATTGGAAGTATCTGAAGGGACAATCTATCCATTATTGAATCGGTTGAAAAGGGGGGGAATGATCGGTTCGGAATGGGTGGAATCAGAATCGGGTCATCCCCGAAAATATTATTTTTTGACCAAAGATGGTCAAAAACAAATTGCCCAGATGACCGATTACTGGAGAAAATTTTCCAAGACTTTATCAAAACTGATTGAGGAGAGTGAAAGGATATAAAATGAAAGAGTTGAGCCCCAAAGCAAATCCTTTATTGGAAGAATACTTAGAGAAACTAAGAAAAATCCTCAAACCTTTGAGCCCGGAGGAAAGTGAGGAAATTGTTCTCGAAATCAAAGGACATATTCTCGAAAGTTTGACTCTGATTAAAGAAGAAAAAGATGAGGTCAAAAATCTCACGGCAGTATTGGAGAAATTGGGGGATCCGGAGGACTATGCGCCTGGCTTTGTGACCGATTACATCTTAGAAAAGGGGGTTAAAGAAAAATCGATTGGCTTGATTTTTCGAGGGTTTTTAAGATGGGGTTTTTCAACTATCACCGGCTTCGTCTCGGTGATATTATTTTTCGCCCTTTATCTTCTATCATTTAGTTTAGTGATAATCGGAATACTCAAGCCTTTTTTTCCGAAGGATATCGGATTTTTCGTTAAGGGAAAAAGTTTTGAAGGATTGGGGTATATCAAAAATGTTTCCTCAGTTCCTCAGATTAAAGAGCTGCTCGGCTATGCATTTGTTCCAATGGCAATAATCTCAGGAATTTTGATATTTTTTGTTACCACCCGGCTTTTGAAGAAAACTATTAAACTTAGATTGGAGCTTTCCAAAAATCTAAAAAATCGGTTAGAGGATAAAGGTAGGGGGTAGATTTATTTTTTTGCCATAATGTTATGTTATACAAGGTATTTTTAAAAAGGAGAATAAAATGAATAAAAGGAACATCTGGATCTATCTAACTTTGGTTTTTATAACCTCGTTTGCCTTACAATATGGAATCTATTTGAAGGGAGGCATTGAGTCTTCTGTTTTCCGGTGGATGGCTCAGATTCTTATGTGGATTCCGGGACTTCTGGCAATAGGAATGAGGATTGTAACAAAAGAGGGATTTAAAAATGCCGGCTTGCGAATCGGCAAGTTAAAATATTATCCTTTAGCGATCTTCCTGCCAGTGTTGATCACATTTTTTTATATGTTCATCTCGTTAGCTTTGGGGCTTTCTAGTTATAACTCCGAGCTGATTAACTTCAAAGGGGGTTCGGTCAACTTTGGCAAAGGGATAGGGATGATTCTGGGGACTGGTTCGCAGACTTTGGTCTATTTTATTCTGAATTTTATTGTGACTATGATTTTTGGTTCTGTCTTTGCGGGTATTTTGACTATGGGGGAGGAGTTGGGCTGGAGAAGCTACCTGTTGCCCAAGATGACTTACAATTTCGGTCTGGTGAAGGGGATAGTGTTGACCGGTTTGATCTGGGGATACTGGCATTTTCCGATTATTCTTATGGGATATAATTTCCCTCAATATCCGGTTTTAGGAGCATTTATTTTGATGCCATTTTCGACAGTTTGCTTGGGGACTATTTCTTCTTTTTTATATTTCAAATCGGAAAGCCTTTTCCCGGCAGTTCTTTTTCACTCCTCAGTGAATCTATCGATAGGTCTGGTTGAGGCTTTGCTTTTGGCCAAAAATTTAAGTCTGGATTTATTGCACTGGTTTTTGTGGGCGGTCTTTGCTTTGGGATTTCTTCTGATTTTAATGAAAAGACCTGAATCAAGACTTGCACTCGATTATAGGAATAACTCACAGCAGATGGAGGGGATTAAGCAGATTGCTTAATTGGATGATGGTTAACGAATGGATAAGGTCTTCCTGACGAAGGGGCGGAGGCAAGCTCCGCCCCTACACGATACGGGCAAAGACCGGAGTCGAGATTGGAGTTGGGTGTTGGTGAAAATGATAGTTTTGTAGGTCAACCATCCCCGCCAAAGGTGGGGTGGTTGACAATTTCTTTTGTCAAGCAGTTCGCCTGAGGCGGACATGCTTGACAAATTTGCTCCCCCCCTTCCACCCAGGGCGGAGATAAACTCCGCCCCTACATTAAATCCTATTTTTTCAACGCTCCGGCAGTTAAGCCGGAGATGATGTGGCGCTGGAAGAATAAAAATAAGATTATCACTGGCAGGGAGGAAATGGATGAGGCGGCTAAAAGATGGGGCCAATCGATGGTCTGGTAACCTTGATATAAAGCTAAAGCCACAGGAAGGGTTCTCATATTTTGAGATGAAGTTAAAATAAAGGGGAATAAAAAAGAGTTCCAGTTAGTTAAAAATGCCTGGATTCCCAATACCGCTAAGGCTGGTTTGCACAAAGGCATCACAATTGAAAATAGAATTTTAAAATCTCCAGCACCGTCGATTCTTGCCGCATCCTCTAAATCTTTGGGCAGAGATTGTATATATTGCCTCATTAAAAAAATTCCCAATGGGGTAACCAGCCAGGGGACGATCAGAGCTAAATAGGTATCATACCAGCCCAAGCTTTTGATTATCAAAAAAAGGGGGATGATCAATATATATGCTGGGACCATTATCACAAAAATGACGGTCAAAAATAAAAGATTTTTAAATCTGAACTCCCTTCGGGCAAAGGCATATCCCACCATCAAATCAAAGATTAAATTTCCTAAAGTGACTAATAGGGCGACTATGATGCTGTTTAGGAAATATCTGGCAAAGGGTCCCCAGGTCCAGAGGTCTTTATAATTCTTTAGGGTCAAGGGCCAAGGGGCAAGGTCTTTTAAGCTTATAATAAATCCAGCTTTTTCAGATAATGAGGTCTTGAGCATCCAGTATAAGGGGAAAAGCATACCAGCTAAGACCAAAAGTAAAACTACAAATAATATTATTCGACCCGGCTTTGACATCTCATTCACCTAAAGCTTTTCTCATTCTGAAAAGTTTCATCTGGATCAAAGAGAAGACCAGGATGATAAAGAATAAAACATAGGCTATGGCAGAGGCATACCCCATTTTAAATTTGTGCAGTCCCTGTTCGTAAACTAAATAGACTAAAGTCTGAGTGGAATTTAAAGGTCCCCCTTTGGTCATAATGAAGATCTCCACAAAAATTTGAAACGATTTTATGGTGTTGATTAAGATGATAAATAAAGTCATCGGTCTTAAATGGGGCAGAGTAACATGCCAGAGCTTCTGCCAAAAAGATGCGCCGAAAATATCTGAGACCTGATAAAGTTCGACCGGGATTGCCTGCAAGGCGGCCAAAAACAAAAGCATATAATATCCAGTTGCCATCCAGATGTCCATAGCCATAATGGAAAAAAGGGCGGTCTTTTCAGACAGAAGCCACCCTTTTTCCGGAGTGGGCAAGCCAATTAGATTAAATAGAAAATTGATATAGCCATCTTTGGCATAAAGATTGGTGAAGATTAAGGCAATGACTACCATTGAGGTTATCGAGGGGATGAAAAATCCAGCTCGGAAAAGGCTTTTTAATGGAATTTTTTGATTTATTAAAACTGCTAAGATTAAAGCGAAGATGGTGGTGAAAGGTATAGTTCCCACCACAAAAATCGTAGTATTCTTCAAAGCCACCCAGAAGTCCGGGTCTTTGAATAGTTCAAAATAATTAGAAAGCCCAATCCATTTAGCTTCTCCGGTTAGGACATTGTATTCGGTGAAGCTTAAGAGTAAAGAATAAATGATAGGGAAGAGCCAGAAAAGGATAAGGATTAGAAGCCAGGGGAGGAGGAAGATGAAAGTGGTTTTTTGTTTCATCTAGAGAGTATATTACTCAGATCTTTTTTTATTTCGTGAAGAACTTCATAATCTGTTGGTCGCAAGTCTACCCATATCCGATTAAGACCACTTGGATGTGGTAAAACAATTAATCTAAAACATAAGTTTTCGATTCTGACATTCTTAAATATTCCTTTTTTAACAAAAACGACATCTTCAATCTTTTTACTTAGCCTTTGATCATATTTCAGGAAAAATTTAAGTGCTTCACCGCCAACCGCAACAATAAATTTCGGCTTTAATGCCTGAATCTCCTCTTTTAGATAAAGACTTCTACAAAGGCTCAGAGCTTTCTTTTCTCTGTTGCTTTTGTTCCTTCCATTTCTTAAGAAACATTTTCTTACATGGGTCCAATAGACGTTTGCATTTCTGCGTAAGAACTTAGCTTTTCCACTGAACAGCGTATACAGAAAGGTATAGGTGGGGTGATTACCAAATGAGGCAATGTTCTCATCCTTCTCTTTCTTGTTGGGTCCCTCCGTGATCACCATACCTTTCACGCTTCCGCCTGCTTTCATAATTAATGGTTGCATTTCACAAAGTGGACAAGCTTTGCATTTTTCCTTATCTTGTATTGCTTGCCACACACTCTTTAGTTTCTTTTTGTTCATGTCATCCTTCTCTGATTTACTTCACTAATCTATTTTATCCTATTCCCTTCCAAAAATCAAGTCTTTTTTGTAGGGGCAATTCATGAGTTGCCCTTATGGTAGGACAGACATTTTGTCTGTCTGTCAGGCAGGAACGCCTGACCTACTGGAGCCTCGCGTAGCAGAGGTTTTATACCTCTGATGCCAAGCCCTGAAGGCTTGGCATACGCGGGTTAAAAAAATGGAAGGCTAAAAGCCTTCTGCTACAATACCTATCATGCGGACAACCACGAGCGTTGTCCCTACTGGGGTTGGTGGGGGAATTCCAATTCCCGAATGAACAAATTTGTTTCTCAGAGGTTTTTTAGATAGGCTCCTGTGTTATACGCGTGCTTAAACTTCATTCATCATTATATGTTTTTCTTGTCCCTGGCCATTCCCCAACACATCTCACTTGCATACCCGGTCTCCGAATTCTTGTTTCTCGGCTTAGAATGTTACCAGGGGGTTTCTCTATATTGATTAGTAGACTTTCTATATCAGCCAGTAATTCTATGGTCAACCTGCACCCCTTAGGTAGATATGTATCTCCGATAAGGACTTTATGATGTGTAATCCCTGTTCTTTTTAAGTATTCCCAAAACTCGGGTTTCCCACTCCATGACCAACGATTTCGCACACTTGTCCCCCATGCTTTTCCAATGTATAGAATCTTCTTGGCATTGGGCATTTGGTACGCATAGAGGCACTTGGAGTAATTCCAACCAAGGTCATGTTCTTCTAAAGTTCTCCAGTTAACTTCAATTACCATACAATTTCGCTTTACTAAATTTGGTTTAAAGTCCCGGCATAAAAGAAGTTTTTCAGTGTTGTCGGGAGTTACCCCTTGGCAGAGTCTTAACCAGTATATATTCGGTCATACTTCCAGTTTGAGTGGTTATGCGAATGTTCGGATTAATATCTCTTTGTGCTGACATTTTAATCATTCTTTAGTTCCTTCAAACAACTTCGGAACATTAAAGGTAACAGAAAACTCCTTAATCCGTTTTTCCGCCAATTTCACATACTCCTCATTTATCTCATATCCTACATAATGCCGTCCGGTTTTTATTGAAGCGATCGCAGTCTGCCCGCTTCCGATGAATGGGTCTAAAATAATCTCTCCCTCGAAAGTGTAAAGTTGAATCAGCCTATAAGGCAATTCAACCGGAAAGGGAGCAGGATGACCTACCTTTGTTGCTGGCTCTGCGGAAAATGTCCAGACGCTTTTGGTAAATTCAAGGAATTCCTTCTTAGAAATTGTACTTTTTCTTCCGAGATTTCCTCTGGTCTCAAGATGCGGTCGCATAAACATACCTTTAGAAAAGACCAAAATATATTCGTGAATATCTCTCAGTGTTGGGTTTTTAGCAGTAAGCCAGCTACCCCAGGCGGTAGAAGGACTGCCGCTGGAGGCTTTGTTCCAGATGATCTCCCCGCGCATCAAAAATCCCAAATCAATCATATCCTCGACAATAAAGGCATGAAGCGGAATGTATGGCTTCCTCCCAAGATTGGCGATATTGATGCACGCCCTTCCACCGGGAACTAAAACTCTTCTAACTTCACTCCATACCCTTTTTAAAAATTCTCGATACTCATTTAAGGTAAGATTCTCATCATACACTTTCCCTACATTGTAAGGAGGAGAAGTCACCATCAGGTGAACGCTATTGTCTGGCAACTCTTCCATTTTTTCGCTGGTTTTGCAAAAAATCTTATCCAGAAACTTAGCTGGGATAGAATTTTCTACATATTTGACTATTTTTTCCTTAGGCAGCCCCTCATATAGTCTGCTGGCATAAAATGAAGTAGAATCATGATTGATTCTTCCTGGAGAACCAAATACACTTGTTTTAGTCCCTGTTTTTCTTCGATTAAACCCCATTTTAATCCTCCCTCCACAGGTCAACCCATCTCTTATAAGCATTGAAATCTATTCTTGTCCTTTGCCAGTCTATCACAATACTTCTGGACTCACTATCTTCCACTAAATCCGACAATGCTTCTTTTGAAATTTCAACGCCTCTGGGATTTGTCCCCGGTTTAGGAAGCTTAATATAATTCTGTCTCCCCATCTTATCAAAAAGCCTTTTTTGAACTTCTAACGGAACATAATAAAATCCACCAGCGTCATTCCAGTTGATTTGAACCAGTAAAATATCGAAATGAGGATAATAGTTTTCCTGAAATTCCTTGCATTTTTTGGGATCAACAGTCCATATCAGCTTGACGCCGCCAAAACTTTTGCCGGTAATCGTCTTAATAGATACTGCTGTTCCAAATAGTTTTGCATCCACCTCTGGCTCCGTTATAGGAATCTCCGTCTCTACATTTGCTTCACCAAATTTATAAATGAGCAAAGCAACTATTATCCTTTCACGAACAGAGCCGACCTCCATTCCGGTTTTACCTGCCCTTGAGCTCTCTGACTCTGCCAGTTGAAACAGATAAGGCAAGCGTTTTTTGATTTTCTCTACAAGTTTTTCGTCTTCAAATATTTCTATTAAGCAACTTGTCACTCTCTATCCATTCCCTTACAGTCAAAAGGATATATAACCCTTCAAGGTTATTTTATCCTATTCCTCTCAAAAAGTCAAATCTTTTTTTGTGGAGGCAATTCATGAATTGCCCCTACGGATGAAATGGTAGGACAGACATTTTGTCTGTCCTGTCAGACAAGAATGTCTGACCTACCGGAGAAGTTTTTTACGTCAACAAATCCTGCAAAATGCGGGATACTGGACAATCCTTTACTAAGTTAAAAACTTGTAGCGCCCGACCTTTGCGTCGGGCGTTTATTTTATGCGTCCGATCGTCAAGATGCTTCGCACAGAAACGTCGGACGCTACGACTTGAAAGGCTGAAGCCTTGCCCTACGGTTTGTTCTCCTCATTCTCCTTTTGAGTCTTGGATTTCTCCAAATTCAAAAGGATGAATCTTTGATCTTTGCCCCTTTTTATGGTGAGCATCAGATATTTTTTATCTTTCAAGCTCTTTAAAGCATTTTTAAAATCGTCTAAATTCTTAATCTCGTAATCTTCGACTTTTTTGATTACATCTGATTCGTAAAGCTCCGCATTTCCTGCTGGTCCCCCTACCTCTACATAAGAAACCAGCACCCCTTCTTTATCCTCAAGCATATGGTTTTTATACATTGCATCAGTTATCTCCTCCACAGTGCAGCCTAAGTCAGACTCATATTCATCTGCCTTGACTTTGGGCTGCTCGCCTAAGGTAACTTCCAAATCAAAAACCTTTTCCCTTCTTCTGATCTTGATTGGGGCTTTCTCTTCCGGTTTGGTCTGAGCTACTAAAAGAAAAAATTTGTTCAAGTCCTCCTCTTTCTCTGCAGAGGTTTTCTGTTTCTGATATTCGAGAATTATGTCCCCGGAAAGAAGACCTGCAATTTGTGCCGGAGAATTGGGCTCCACATCGCTGATTAATATTCCCTCTAAGTTGGGATCGCCGAAATATTGAGCATAATCCCGATTTAATGGCTGAATCTCTATCCCCAGCCACCCTCTCTTTATTGTTCCGGACAAAAAAAGCTTATCTTTAACCTCAATAGCTGTATTTATCGGTATGGTAAAACCTTGTCCCCGTCCTACCCATACGGAGTTAATTCCGATAACCTCCCCTCTCAAATTGACTAAAGGACCTCCGGAGGAGCCTGGATCTATAGCCGCATCGGTCTGGATAAATTCATTTATAGGCTGAACCTCAACTGGAAGATTGGGCAGAACCCTCCCTTTTCCACTTACAATTCCGAAGGAGACAGTTCGATCAAAACCATAAGGATTTCCAACAGCAATCACCCATTCACCCACCTGGACTTTGTCGGAATTGCCTAATTTTGCCACTTTTAGCTTCTCTTTGGTCTCAATCTTAATCAAAGCCAAATCAGTAAGTTTATCCGTCCCAATAAGTTCAGCTGGATACTCCAGTTTACTTTGCAAAGTAACAATAATAGATAAAGCCTTGTCCACCACATGCTCATTGGTTAATATATACCCTTTTTCATCGATCACCAGACCTGAGGCTTGTGACTTATATTTGAAATCATCCGATTTTTTTAAAACCTCAATGTGAACCACAGCCGGAGTTATGGCATTGGAGACACTGATGATCCCTTTTTCCAATTCATCAAATAATTTTAAGACCTTTTGATCCGCCCCAGAGTTGACCGAAAAAACTAAGAGCAAAAAAACAAAAAAGAAAACAAAAGTATATATAAGTTTTTTCATTATTCCTCCTAAAGCTAAAACTTAAGCTTAATAAATGTAGGAAATAAAGGAAGGTCAAGCAAAAAATCTGATATCAGATGCAACAAATTCTTTTTTTTATGCGTATTAGTTTTTGAAAATTTTGTTCTCATAAGAAAGTGGATAGAGAGAATTCTTAGAATCCAAGATATAAAAGGCAAAGAAGTCAAAAAAATTTTAAAAATCGCAAGTCTTAGTCTTGACAAATGAATTTTTTTGTTTATTATATGAGTTTACAAGCTTTTAAAGAGGAGCGGATCAATTGAAAAAAACTATCTTTTCACAGTTCAAGGAAAATCCCTTGTTTTTTGTTTTTTTGGGGGTAATCTTCATTCTGGCCGGGATAATAATTGCTTCCAATCTCAATTTATCCCCACATTCCAAAGCGGTAGATATCTCTCAGCCCCGCTCCGGATCATCCTTAAGAGAGACAGGGGAAAGCCCTTTTGTCTGGGTGGCGGAGAAGGTTAGCCCCACCGTGGTCAATATCAGCGCGGAGGTTTACAAAAAATCCCCTGCTGAATTTTTCTTTCCTTTTGATGATCCTTTCTTCCGCAGGTTTTTTGGTGAAGCCCCTGAGGAAAAGACCCCTCCCAAAAAATACAAAACCACCAGCTTGGGCTCAGGATTCATCTTTAAGAAGGAGGGATATATCTTAACCAATAACCATGTGGTAAGCGGTGCGGAAAAGATCTGGGTTAAGCTTCCCGATGGCTCAGAATACAAAGCTAAACTGTTGGGCGCAGATGACCAGACCGATATTGCAGTTTTGAAGATCGATGCAGAGCGTGATTTACCTGTGGCAGAATTGGGAGATTCCGATTCGATTAGAGTAGGGGATTGGGCCATTGCTATCGGCAATCCTTTTCCACAGTTGGGGCTGGATCGAACCTTGACGGTTGGGGTAGTCAGTGGGGTGGGAAGGAGAAATCTCACCTTTGGTGAAGGTACCACCCCCGCTTATCAAAACTACATTCAAACTGATGCTTCCATAAATCCGGGAAACTCCGGAGGACCTTTGGTTAATACCGCAGGTAAGGTTATCGGAATCAATGCGGCTATCACCAATCCTACCGGGATGGCGGTCAATATCGGGATAGGTTTTGCCATCCCGATAAATCTGGCTAAGTCAGTTATTCCTTATTTAGTCGAGGGTAAGGAAGTTTCCCGGGGATATTTAGGAATAATGTTAGGGGGGATTACTAAGGATCTTAAGGAGGCATTGGATTTGCCTACAGACCAAGGGGTGATAGTCAATAATGTTCAGGAAAATACCCCGGCTTTTGAGGCAGGGATAAAAAGAGGGGATGTGATAGTTAAATTCAATGGTAAGGATATAAAGGATGTTCAGCAATTTATGCTCTTAGTTGCCCAGAGTCCACCTCATTCCAAAGTGGAGCTGGAAGTCATAAGAAAAGGGAAAAGATTAAATATTTCAGTGAAATTAGGGAGTAAAAGCGAGTTTGTTTCCTCTGAAGAAAAAGAGAAAGAAACCAAAACAAAAACAGGGAGATGGATGGGATTGGAGGTGGAGACTGCTACCAAGGAGTTGGTCGATCAGTATAAGGTTAAGTTTTCTTTTGGGGTTTTGGTGGTGGATGTGGAACAAGGAAGCTCTGCAGATGAAAAAGAAATTCATCCGGGTGATATTATCATAGAGATCGATCAAAGGGAAGTTGCTAATATAGATGACTATGAAAAGATAGTCTCCTCTTTGAAAGATCGACAAAAAGCCATACCCTTGGTGATCTCTCGAAATGGAAATATTGTTTACTTAGCTATAAAACCTTAAATATTTTCTTCATAGAAAGGAGTAATTGGCAAAAAATTGGCAAATCAGTCAAAAAGGTATCAGTATGAGGACCGATCCTTAGACCTTTATTTAAGGGAAATTGGCGAAACTCCTTTAATCTCCCCAGGAGAGGAGGTGGAGTTAGCCAGAAGGATTCGTAATGGGGATCAATATGCCCTGGAAAAATTAACCAAGGCCAATTTACGCTTCGTAGTAAGCGTGGCAAAACAATATCAAAACCAGGGTCTCTCCTTATCGGATCTGATCAATGAAGGGAATATTGGTCTGATCAAAGCGGGTAAAAGGTTTGACGAGACCAGAGGATTTAAGTTCATTTCCTATGCGGTCTGGTGGATCAGGCAGGCGATCCTGCAGGCTTTAGCCGAACAGTCCCGGATTGTAAGGTTACCCTTAAACCGGGTGGGAACCTTGCATAAGATCGGGAAAATCTCCAGCACCTTACAGCAGGAGTTCGGCCGAGAGCCCTCTCCCAATGAGATCGCCAAGGAATTGCAATTGACCGAGATGGAGGTCTCGGACACTTTAAAGATCTCCAACTCCCATCTCTCTTTGGATGCTCCTTTTTCAGTTTCTGAAGATAATTCTTTAATCGATGTATTGGAGGATGAATTTCAGCCGGCGCCGGATAAGGCTTTGTTAGAGGAGTCTTTGAGAATAGAAATTGAAAAGGCTTTGGATAGCTTATCGGCCAGAGAAGCGGAGGTGGTCGGTCTTTATTTCGGTTTAAATCGGGAGAAGGCATTGACCTTAGAAGAGATCGGAGCCAGATTCAATCTTACCCGGGAGAGGGTGCGTCAGATCAAGGAAAAAGCCATAAGAAGGCTCAGGCATACTTCCCGGAGCAAATCGTTGCGAGCGTATCTAAATTAAAAATTAAAAGAGAAAAATTAAAAATTGAAAGCCTCAGCTTTTTGGCTGGGGCTTTTTTTGTTAAGGTAGGTCAAGCATTCCGTAGGATGCTTGACAAAAAATGTCTGGAGTGCAACAATTTATTGTTGCTAAAAAAACGATAGGTCAAGCATCCCCACCTTTGGCGGGGTGCTTGACAGAAATTAGAGTATTGTCAACCACCCTTCGGGATGGTTGACCTACACCTTGACCATCTTGAAAATCTCGGGTTGCAACTTTTGCGTATGCATCAATAGATTTGATTTTGAAATCAAAACCGGATAACGTTTCCGCTGCAAAAGAAGCCTAAAAGGTTTGGACGAAAGTCTTTTGCAACGTGTTAGCCGCAGTCTGAAATAAAGATAAGCTTCACTCAGGACTTAATCCACTAATTATAAGATTTTGAATATTTTGTAAATAGTTTATAAGTTCTTCCCCTTCTTTCATAATAGTTTCATTCCCTTCTCTAACATAAAATTTACGTTTCCAATAATATCGTTTTCCCTTTGTAATCATACTAGGAACATTTATTTCCAATATATCTATTCTATCCACAGTATGTTTATGAAATGTTAATAAAGAAATTAAACTGCTATCAATTTGGGTTCTAATTATATCTTTCATGGTTCTTTCATAACCATCGTATTCATATTTTCCATATTCGAAATTTATGCCCAAGATTAATTTATCTCCTATCTGCCTTAAACGAGAAGAATATTGTTTAAATCTATTACTTTCTAATAATCCAACAATAATTCTGCCACCTTTTGAATTTAAAAATCCAACAATTGTTTTCAATAAAGATTCTTCTTCCCTTTCTGTCGACTCTTTACTGCCTGATTCCAGGTAGCGATTAACATCAAATTTAAATGAACCTTTAAACTCTAATTCTTGTCCTTCATCTTTAATTATCTGTTCTAATATTTCTTTACTATCAGCTTCTTCAACATAATGAATATGGTTAGTTAAAATTGCGATATCGATTTTTTGATTTTCTATTAGATATTTAAGGATGTCAGCAAAATATTTACATAAAACCACTGCCTGCTCCTTAAATAAATTCGATACAAGGCAAAAGGATAGCGTAAGACGATAAACCGACTTTATAAAATCAGAAGGATCCAAAATGATAGAAGCCTTTTGCATAAGTTCAAAAATTCTACGTTCTGATGGATTAGATTGCCAAAAACTCAAAATGTCAATAATTTTATACAGCATTTGAAAGAGTGGAAACTTCCAAAAATTTTCTATGCTAGGGAATTCATCAATTATTTTTTTACATAATGTCGATATTTCATCTGGTTTGCTTTCACTTGAGATTATGTTTTTTAATTTAAAATAAAAAATTATAAATTGTAAATAGTAAGACATAGCGGAACGTAATTCACCGTAATGATGCTCTGCTTTACTTAAAAATTCTATTTGTTTATTTCTATCAGTTTCTAATGCGGCAAGATATTCAAATTTTCTGGCTGCGGTAAAAATAATTTCTCTTTGTATCTTGTCCTTCTCATCACTTGAATCAGGGAAAGATTTTCTGATAGTTTTTAATGCTTCCATTGATTTGTCAAAAAATTGAGAAGCAGTATTTAAATCAGTAATCAAATATGCTTTGAATTTGTAAAGCTCGCTTTCATCAAATAAAGCATGCCTTTTTTCTCCTAACAATTTATTGATTTTTATGGAATGTTCTCTTAGTTCAATCAAATCTTTTATTTCCTTTTTTTCTTGTAAGCCGATAGTAGGCATCCAATTTTTAAAAGCTAACTTTCTTACTTCCTTAAATTTTCCTCGATTCACTTGCAGTAAAAAATGGAAAATTTGATTATCATTAATATTAATAAAATCCTCACTAATAGTTATAAGTTCGTCAACTGTTAGCAAAAAAGAGAATTCCCTTAATGCAACAAGATAGGCTTGTGCCATTATTAAATCTACTTTTTCTTTTTTTAGAAACTTTATATCACGCAAGTCTTTTTTAAGCAATTCTTTAATTTCTTCTATATTATTAATCATTTTATTTCTCTCGAACAGTATACATATTTTTGAACTAATATAATATCTTACTGCATCTTCTAAATACGAATTAATATTTGCCAGTTGGTCTTTCATATTCCAATTTATAGCTTTTTCACGTTCTAATAAAGATAGTTTCATAGAATTATAAAAGTAATCTGCTGCTGTGCTATAACGATTAATAATATAATATTCATTTCCCATCTTATAGAGATATCCAGCAAGTGATAGGATCCATTTATTGTCTTTTTTCCTGTATTGTTCTTTTGCTAATAATAGCTTTGATTGTATTTTTTTAGTATCTATAGAAACAATAAGCTCGGTATCACATTCTTCTAAGAGTTGTTTTTTAAAGTGTGAAGATATATCAATATGCGGTGAATCAATACTAAGAAATTCCTTGAAATCTAATGTGTTATACATAATTAATTTATTGCAACATTTTTTTTATTTCTTATTACGGCTAACTTGTTCATAGAGGAATAGTTCGCTTTTTATCGTCAAGATGCTCCGCATACCAAAAAAAGGATGATAGACGAATAGTTCGTCTATTTTTCATATGCGTTAACTCCTTATCTCTACCCTAATAAAGTCCAAAGGACTTTTTATCCTGCCACTACTCTCTTTTTTAATTTCAATACCTTGCATATTTTTATTATCCGAATGGATCCATAGAATAAGCAAAATAATATAGATTGTCAAGAACAATCGTCAAGATGCATAGCACTGAAAAGATATAACAGCTCTAATATAAAAGAAGTTCCACCGTAGGCGGATTGCACTCCATTTTATATGATTCCCGCCTTGAGGGCAAGGCGGGATTACCGTAAAGGTAAACAGGAGTGCAATCCATATGGATTGCATGCAAAAACAGAGTTTTTATACTCGATTTAAAACTTTTCAGATACCAATTTCCAAAATTCCTCCGGCGATTTTCCTTCTGCCATCTTTTCAAAAGGGCAGGGTCCGGTTTTATCACGATTAGTAATATAGGGAACGGTCTGGAGAAAAAGATGTGGGATTTGATACTTTTTCAAAACCTCTTCTGCTTTTTTGCTTCCCACTACTCCATAAACTTTTGCGAAGCTCGAAGAGTCTTGACGACATCTTGACGATTTGACTTTTAAAAGAACAAAAAGCAAAGCCACTGCTTGCCCAACTATTTTATCATAGATCATAAGATCCTTTAGAGATGTCCCGAATTTTTTGATGAAATCGATGACTGGTTTTATACCTGATTCTTTTGATTGATAAATTACCTCTCCGTCTTTTAAGATTTGTAAGTCCCATTTACCTTTGGCGAAATCTTTCAATTTTATTTCTTCTTGATTAGTATAATTGTTCATGAGTTAAAAAGTAGTAAGTCAAGTAGGTCGGGCTGGCGTATGCCTGCCCGACAATTTCTTTTAGTTGGGTATTCCGCCTCTGGCGAAAAACCCGACCTACTTTCTGATAAAGAGAAACAGACAAGAATGTCTGTTCTACCTGACAACCGGGGTAGGGGCGTATTGCAATACGCCCCTACATTTTCAAGATGGATTTGCTGGTTTATTATTAGCGGGGGTTTGGACCGGGGTTGTTGTTGCTGGTTTGGGTCTGGTGCCAAATCGGGATAAGAGGACTGCTCCAAAACCTACAGTCAAAATCACATAGATTATCACCCAGTAACAGATCACCAAAATCCAGCTTAAGGTGATACTCGGTCCTCCAGCCAGCCCCAAGATTCTGCCAACTAAGGGGATCAGCTCTACAGCTAATATGCCGGCAAATAAGGTCAACAAAGGAGTTGAGGGTTTTATGTTGGTGGTTTGCTTTAATTTTTCCCCAATATACAATGAAACAGCAGTGTAACCTAAGATGAAAGCGACTAAGACCACAATCGGTTCAATCAGAATGGCTATCGGAATCCCGATGATAGTAATCAAAAGCAAAACAAAAAGAGGAAGGATCAGAAGCTCACCTAAAAATCCGAACAGTGTCGATTTTAAGAATTCCTTTTCGATTTTATCTTTCACTTTACTTACATTTCCAGGAACTACTGATAAAACTACCATCCCAATAAACAGAAGAAAAAGTATCTTTATAATTCTCCAGAAAAGTCCCATTCCTTTGGAGATCCCTTTAGGATAGAAGGGAGATTGGGGGTGGGTGATAATCCCCAAACCCGGTATTCTCCCTTTAACAGAGATCTTTTCCCCTTCGATAGTTCCACCAGGTTCAATTTTTATCTCCCCTCCTATGGTGGTAGCATCTTCTTCAATTGTTCCGGTCGAGCTAACCAAAATATTCCCACCAATAGCCACAACGCTACCTTCCACTGTCCCTTTGACTGTAACATTTCCGCCAATAGAAGTGACATCCCCCTCTACCTTCTCCTCTTCCTCCACAGTTATATCCCCCATCTTCACCGTTGCCTCTCTAACCTTTTTGATTTCTTTGCCTTTTACTTCAGCTTCTGTAGTTAGTGTTTCGGGGGTGGCTTTTTCCCCAGCTATGATCACTATTTTTCTACTTTCCTTGGTTTTAAACTCTTTATCCTTTTGAGCATTGACGTGAACACCCTGATCATCGATCTTGATCTCTAAAACCTTATTGGTATCTTTTGAGGATTTTTTTTCTGTTTGACTAAAAGAAATAGTATTCAAGGATAGAAAAACAAAACAAACAAAAAGGATAAAAGCTATTTTCGGTAAAATTCGATTCATCTTTAGTACTCTTTAAGGTTTATATCTCCGCTGATAGTAGTTAAAGAGATTTTGGAACCATCCTGGCCTAATATGCCGGATAAAAATCTCCGGGAGGCAGTATGAAGGATCATCGGGATTTTAGAGTTAATATCTCCAGAGACAGTTTCTATCTTCAACTCTCCATTTGAAGCTCTGGGAATTTCAAAACCTATATCTCCGCTGGTAGATTCTAAAGAATATTCAGATTCCGGAGAAATCTGAGTTTTGATTTTGATATCCCCGCTGATGGTCTTAATATCCAACCCTCCCTGTTTCTGAAATATATTCACATTACCAGAGGAAGAGGATGCTTCTATATCCCCCCAGATTTCGAATAAAGACAAATCCCCGGAGGTCTGGCTGATATCCACTTTTCCAGTTACTTTCTCCACCTCGATATTTCCACTGGTGGCATCGATCTTAACCCTTCCCTCAATGTTTTTTATTTCCATATCGGAGCTGGTTCCATATAGGTCTAAGTTTCCTTTGACATCAGCCAGAAAAATATCACCACTTGAGGTTAAGATATTGATATCTCCCAATAGTTTTTCAGCCTTAATATCCCCGGAGGTAGTGGAGATAGCTGTTTTTTCCCGGATGGAAAAAACCTCCACGTCCGCTGAGGTGGTTTTTATATTCAACCTGGTTTTTTCCGGGACTAAAATATGATAAACCACGTAACCTGACCCTCTTTTAAAAAGGGAGAATTTGGGATATTGAGTATAAACTGAAATCTGGCTTTCATTCTTTTTGATTTTTATCTGGATTTGGTTGGTCAATTCTTCTGCTTTTTTTAAGTTCTTAGCTTTGACCATCTTGGAGCCGTCGATTACGATCTTGTTTTGAGAATGGGACCCTATCACCACCTTTCCCGATGTGTTTTCCAATGATAAAAAGGGGTTCTCCCCCACTGAGAATTCGTGATGGAATTCGAAAGAATATTCCTCATAAGGTGCAGCTAAACTAAAAACAGGAATAAAAATAAAAAAAATGATTAGTTTCAAAAGTAGGCCGATCTTTTTCATATTTTTTTACCTTAAACTTTTCAGTTTCTTTTTCAGAAGCTCCCTTCCTCTGAAAATTCTGGCTTTTACTGTCCCCACTGGAACCTTTAGGATCTCGGCAATCTCCTGATAAGATTTATCATTTTGATGGCGATAAACAATCACCTCTCGATATTTTTTAGGCAAGGATTTTATTGCCTGGTCGATGGAAAAACCTTTTTGTTTAGCCGACAGTTCGATTTCCGGGTTATACGACCAGTCAACCAGCTCGAAAGAAAGCTCGCCATATTTGGTCTGGATTTTTTCGTCCAGGGAGAGTGTCTGGATTTTCTTCTTCCTCAGATAGTCGATCGAACAGTTAGCCGCAATCTTGTATAGCCAGGTGGTGAACCTGAATTCCGGCCTGTAGCTGGACAAGGAGTTAAAAACTTTAACAAAGGTCTCCTGGACTAAATCTTTAGCTTCCTCTCTATCTTTTATGATTTTAAAAATCACATGGTAGATTGCCTCCCTATGTCTTTTTACCAAAACGGTGAAGGCTTTCTCGTCACCGCCTAAAGTTTCTTCGACCAGGACCTTATCGTCCCTTTGCACTTAAACCTTCCAGTTTTCAATACGTTGTTTTAGGTTCAAAGTTTCACTAAAGATAAAGAAAGAAAAACAAAAAACAATCGAAAAATTTGAATTTACCTAACTCGCAGGCAAGGTTACTGACCTCTGTGACCTTATTGTCAAATAATATATATATGAGATCTCTGAAGATAAGATCTCTGAAAAACACTTTTTGTAGGGCTGTCCCGCCTCTTGCAGATGCCGACAAAAGCTTCTAAATCCGCTCCCTTGATGGGAGGGTGCCCCTCACCCTCACCCTCTCCCGCAAGGGGAAAGGGAAATAGATAATAGTAAAAGGGGTTGATTTTTCATAGGTCACGCATCTTTGCCCGACCACTCTCTTCCACTTTTTCAGAGAGCTCTATGTAATTTAGTCTGTAGAGATCAATATGGACAGCTGCTCCGCCGAAGGCGGATACCCGCCTCTGGCGAGGAAAGGGCTGTCCCTACAAAATCTTACCTGAAAGAATAAATCATCGAATAGAAAAAATCTCTAAAATTCATATTGAGAAGACGCCATAAAATATGGCTTGTGACCAATATTTACTTCTATTTAAGGCACAGTTCCTTTCCCACTCTTAAGAAAAGGGGAAAGTTAAGTCCCGATAGATTATAAACCTACATAAGTTCCAAAACTTTTGAACAAAGTGACCCTTATAGGCATAACTATTGCTTTATAAACAAAGGTGGGAGTGGTTATCTTTTCAAAAAATTTGCCGATAATTTCATTGAGGCGCTTTTATCCAGAAAATATATCTTAGTGAAAAAGTCGGCTAAAAAAGGTGGGTAAAAGATGCCGAGGAAAAGAAAAATCGAGAACAATAAGGCGCCAGAGAAGATGTGCTGGCATATTTATAGCTTGCAAAGCTTGAATTCTGAAAAATTTATCAAGGTGGTTAATAAAATTTTGAGAAGAGAATACATTTTGATAAAATAAAAAAACTTTCAAAATATCTCTTGACAACCCAAAAAAATTTTCTTATTTTCCCTCAGATTTTTTAGGACAAGGAAGTTACCTTATGCCCAGAAAATTTTTTTCAATCATCGTTGTGCCTCACCAGGGTAAGATGTGTAATAAAAAAGTTTCCTATTCTTTGGTTTATTCTTTAGTTTTATTTGTTGTTTTTTTCATCGGAATGGGTGTTTTTTCCATTTTCAGCTATCTCTCCAATAAATTGGATCGAAATAATCTCTATCATTTTCAGATGGAGAACAAGGCATTAGAGAAAAAAATCGTCGATTTAGATCTCCTTTTAAACCAATTTAAAAATCAAATGAACAATCTGATGGAGAAGGACCAGACTATCCGATTGGTTTTTGGCCTGCCGGAGGTAGATGCCCAGGTAAGAGAGGTGGGGGTGGGAGGTCCCAACTTTAATATTTCTCCATATCATACTGAGGCGGGGAAGAAACTGAAGATAGCGGAGAACGAGTTGGATAAAGTTTTAAGACAAGCCAGGCTGGAAAGGGAAAGCTTAGATCGAATCTATTCTGAATTGGTGGAGCGGAAACAGATCTTAGACCATACCCCCTCCATTTCTCCGGCAGATGGGTATTTATCTCGAGGATTTGGGGTCAGATCCGACCCCTTTACCGGCTCGGATCTACCTCATCTGGGAATAGATCTGGCTGCGGATAGGGGAACCCCGGTTTTTGCCACAGCTAACGGTAAAGTCCTTTCCGCAGGTTGGCACAGCGCCTTGGGAAACCTGATTGTGATTGATCACGGGTTCGGGTATGAAACCCACTATGGCCATTTAGCTACTATGAGAGTAAGAGCCGGACAAGTAGTGAAAAGGGGAGAAATCATAGGCTCGGTAGGGAATACCGGCTATTCTACCGGGCCTCACCTGCACTATGAAGTTCATCTCTTTGATAAACCGGTCAATCCTTCAAAATATATCCTCTCCGGTGGCATCATTTTCGATTGAAATTTTAAAAGTGAAATGAACTTTAAAAGCCTCCATTGAAATCGAGGCTTTTATTTTTTTGAATGAGAAAAAATCAGAAATCATCTAAAAATTTTATATATCTGATCTCAGCTTGCCTGGCTGGAGTGAATTGCCGCTGGGATGGGACCAATTCCCGGAATCAAAAAATAATAGAATTGGTTGGCAAAGGTAGGGCTTTATTGGTCTGCCCGGAAGAATTGGGAGGGCTTTCCACTCCTCGAGAAAAGGCTTATTTCTTTGAAGGTGATGGGAAGGATGTTATTGCTGGAAAAGGGAAGGTTATAACTTTAAGCAGCAAAGATATTACTTCTCAGCTGCTTGCAGGAGCGAAAAAGACTTTAAAAATGGCTAAGAAATATAAAATCAAATATGCCATAATGAAGAAAAACTCTCCCTCTTGCGGATGCGGAAAAATATATATAAAAGGAAAATTAGTTAAAGGGGATGGGGTTGCCACAGTAATTTTGAAAAGGGAGAGGATAAAAATAATTACCCAATAAGATGATGGAACCAAAACCTGCCATCCAGAATTTGATTAAGAATCTGCGTATTTCCTTATTTTTGACCCTGTTTATTTTCATCGTGGAGATAATAGGTGGTTTTTTGACCAATAGTTTAGCTTTGCTCTCTGATGCCGGGCATATCTTAGGCGACCTTTTCGCTTTAGGCTTGTCCTGGGCAGCACTTTGGGTATCAACTTTCCCGCCTAACGAAAGAAAAACATACGGTTATCATCGAGCTGAAGTTTTAGCGGCTTTAATCAATGCGGCTTTATTATTTTTCATTTTCCTTTTGATTTTTTATCAAGCTATAAAGAGGTTGAGTAATCTGGAACCGGTAAAAAGCATACCTATGCTTTTGGTGGCTTTGTTCGGGCTGGGGATCAATCTTTTGGTGCTTTCGATATTGAAAAAAGGGAGCGGGGTTAATCTGAATGTGAAGAGTGCCTTTTTTCATGTGTTGGGGGATATGTTGGCCTCCATAGGAGTTATTTTAGGAGGAATAATTATCACCCTTACCGGGTATCGGATTGTGGATCCATTAATTAGTATCTTCATCGGTGGAATAATATTCAAGGGAGCTTATTCCGTGGGAAAAGAGTCTTTAGATATTCTGTTAGAGGGGGTGCCCAAGGGTGTGGAAAGAGAAAAGATCGAATCTCTTTTAAAAGGAGTGGGAGGGGTAAAAGAGGTCCACGATTTACATATCTGGACCATCTCTTCTGCCCATCTGGCTTTGTCTGCCCATATAGTAGTGGAGGAACAAAGCACTCATTCCACTAAAAAGATTTTAGACCAGATAAAAGAAATCCTTTCTCAAAACTCAAATATCACTCATATCACCATTCAATTCGAATGTATCTGTTGCGAGGATTCTGGCCCCGAATGCATCATCTCTGGGTAAGAAAATTTTTGGGAAAATCTTCTTCAATCACAATTTTACTAATATTAACATAAATGAAATATAAACCTTTCCCCCGCAATTTGCGGGGGATCTGCCTTAGGCATGATAGGTTTATCAAGTAAGTAGCCTAATTTTTCTCTCGCCTTTTGTTGGGATCTGATGTAGGTATGAGAGGCATGCGAGGTAAAGCTAAAGCTTTACACTCCAGCACTCTCTCTTTAAGTTTTTCTGAGAAGGCTTTGATTTATTCCTTGACAAACTTAGAAAAAGTTGTATAATGATATACAAGGCAGGATACCAAATGAAGAAACGCAATCTTAAAGATTATTTATCCATAAAAGAAGCCTCTCAGATTATTGGAGTCTCTCGTGCAACTTTGAGAAGATGGGATAATCAAGGAAGATTGAAAGCTATAAAACATCCTATTACCGGCTTTCGGCTTTATGATAAAAAAGATTTGGATAGGTTTTTGAGTAAACTAAAAAAGTGAAAAAATTAGACAAGTTAGTTCAGCTTGATGGGTCAAAGAAGAGGAATGACATAGTGAACATTTGCTGGATACAAGCAGCTTAGCAAGTGAATTTATGGAAAGGTAAAATAACTAGGATAATAAATTTATACTACATTTTCAGACAGAGTATTTGAATATTTTGCAAATTGTTTTCAATTAATATTAGCGGGAATTTTGTAATACCAAACACCCACTAACCCAAAACGTATTTTTAACGAAAGAGTTGTATGAACAAAGATACCCGGAATGGGTTATCTGAGAAAGAAAGAAAAAGTGCTCTAACCAGTGGCGAAGATGAAAAGATAACCGAAATAATAAAAAGCGCCCAGAAAGGAGACCAAAAGGCATTTCAGATATTGGTAGAGAAATATAAAGCCCAGGTGGCTGGCATAGCTTACAAGATGGTGGGAAGCTATGAGGACGCCAAGGATATTTCTCAAATAGTGTTCGTCAAAACCTATCAGAATTTAGGAAGTTTCGATACTACTAAGAAACTGTCCACCTGGCTTTACCGCATCACCATCAATGCCTCAATCGATTTCATCCGAAAACATAAAAAACACCGACACGAAGCTTTAGAATCCATCGCCGGAGAGCTGAAAGAGAAAAAAAGGGACGTGGAGGGAACTTATAAAAGGAGTTTGATTCAGTGGGCCATAAGAAAAGCAATGGAAGTCTTAAATCCAAAACAGAGATCGGTCTTCGTATTAAGAGATTTGGAGGGGTTAGATATAAAAGAAGTAGCCCAGATTACCGGGATGCCCCAGGCAACGGTTAGATGGTATCTCCACCGAGCCCGGTCTCGGCTGAGAGAGGAGTTAATCCGACACTATTCAGGTGTCTTAGAAGGGACAGGAATAAAATATGGATTGTAAAAATGTAAGGAAACTTCTCTGGGATTTTATGGACTTAAATCCAGAGAAAAAGTCAACCTTAGAAAAGCACTTTGAAAGCTGCCCTCACTGTAAAGAACACTTTATCTCCTACCAAAAATCCTGTGGATCGATAAAAAAAGCCTTAGAATTTGAAGCGCCGCAAAACTATTGGAATGACTTCGCCCTGAATTTATCTACTAAGAAACCCTATTCTTTCCTTTCTCGTATATGGGCCAATCAAGTCTCTGAGGCAATTGGATTCCTTAGAACCCCACTTTTAGGTCCGGTTCCGGCTTATCTTTTTTCAGCTCTGCTTTTGGTCTTTTTAGCTTTAGGTCTTTTCCCCACTTTTCTCTCCAACAAACAACTGGAGAGATGGCCCAACAATTTGGTGATTGCCGAAAATCAGCTCATCTCCGCAGTGGATGATGGCCGGGTTACCATCTATTCGGCCGAAATTAAGTAACAGAGAAGCTATGTTTTGGCGTCAGTTCTATAAGTTTTTTTTGTTTCTTTCGATTTTTTCCAACTTTATTTTTTTTTCTTGCTCCCAAAGATCTAATACCTTAGACAATTTAGAAGAGGGGATTGCTCAGGTGATCAAAGAGGCAGGACCTTCTGTGATCTCTATTTCAGCTAAAAATAATAAGCAAAAAACTACCAAATATGGCTCGGGGGTGATTATCGGAGGGGGATATGTCATCACCACAGAAAATCTTTTACAGAATGTCGATGAGATCGTTATAAAATTGCAGGATGGGAGAGAGATCCCTGACTCTTCAATCTCTATGATCAATTGCGATTTTGAGACCGATGTTAGCCTGATCGAATTGAAGGATAAAAATTTAAAACCGGCGAAAATAGCTAAACAGATAAAGATGGGCAGTTTAGGTATCGCTTTAGGTAATACCGAATATTCTGTGGGTCTTCAAGCTACACTGGGAATCGTAGGGAGCTCCTGGATCGGAGGGGTCGATTTTTATGATGAGAACCTTTTGATTTTAAATGTTCCCTGTGGGTTGTGCCTGGCTGGAACACCGGTATTTAACACCAAATCTGAGCTGATCGGCTTGATCGAGGGGAGACTGAAAGAGGATAGGGATGTGGTTCTGCTACTTCCCGTCACCACCTGCCTTAAAGTGAGTGATATATTGAAAAAAAATGGTGAGGTGAAAAGAGGATGGATCGGAATAAAATCACCTCTGGAAACTGAAAGGTTTAAAGAACGGAAAGGGGTAGAAATTGAAGAGGTGCTCGAAGGAAGCCCGGCTTTTAAAGCCGGTCTTTTGAAAGGGGATTTAATAGTAGAGTGCAATAAAGTTCCCATAAAGAACAAAGTCTCTTTAATAAAAATGATCTCTCAATACAAGAACGGAACCGAGATAACCCTAACCTTGATCCGGGATAGAAAAAAGATAGAAAAAAATGTGGTGGTGGAAGAAGCTAAGGAGATCCCCCGGATGCGAAGATGTGTGGATAAATCGATTTAAAAAGAAACGTTTTTCTTCTTAAATTTATAAATAAAAAGGAAGGCTTCCGTCGAAGGCAGAAAAGCCTTCCACTACACTTTGCGGTTTTTCATCCTGAGTCAGACGAAGTTAAAAGGTGCAAGAGAAATCACTTTTTCAGCGATCAAAACGAAAATTATTGACAACCTCTTTTCCTCTGCGTATAATTAGGGCAGAAAACTTGCGCCCATAGCTCAACTGGATAGAGCACCTGACTACGGATCAGACGGTTGGGGGTTCGACTCCCTCTGGGCGCATTGAAGTTCAAGAAAGCCGACAGATTAAAAACCTGCGGGCTTTTTAATTTGGAGAAAAAATTGCAAAAAATTCGTCAGATTAAAAGCAAAATGGTAAGAAAGATGATTTTGTAATCGTAGCGTCTGGGTTTATCCCAGACGTTTTTATTTTGAAGCATTCGAGCGAAAACGAAGTTTTCGCACTCCTTTTTTACCGTCCCGCATAAAGCGGGACGCTACAGAATTTATAGTTCTTGAAAGCCCTCCCAAAAATTCCTTGACAAATCTTGATTTTGAATGTAATTAACTACTTCGAACTGAAAGAACTTTTGAAGAAAGAAATAGAATAGGAGGAAAGATGAAAACTTTTGGATACTTGGGGTTGTGTCTGATTCTGGGGCTTTCGGTTTTAACCTGTGCCAAAAAAGAAGACGTGGTCATATTGGGTGAATTCGGTTCTTTAACTGGCACCACCGCTACTTTCGGTAAGTCGTCTCAAAAGGGGATCCAGATGGCGATAGATGAAGTGAACAAAGCCGGAGGGATCAACGGAAAGTTTTTAAAAATCATTGTGGAGGATGATCAGTCCAAACCGGAAGAGGCAGCAACGGCAGTTAAGAAACTGGTCAGTCAGGATAAAGTCCTTTTGGTCTTGGGAGAAGTAGCTTCTTCCCGGAGTTTAGCAGGAGCTCCCATATGTCAGAATGCAGGGGTCCCTATGATCACTCCTTCCTCAACTAACCCTAAAGTAACCCAGGTGGGAGATTACATCTTCAGGGTATGTTTTATCGATCCATTTCAGGGTGAGGTGATGGCCAAATTTGCCTGGAATACCCTTAAGGTTTCCAAAGCCGCAATTCTGAAGGATGTAAAAAATGATTACAGTGTAGGGTTGGCACACTTCTTCACTGAGACCTTCTCTAAATTGGGAGGAAAGATATTGTGCGATGAATCTTATTCCGAAGGAGACATAGAATTCCGAGCTCAGCTAACCTCCATCAGAGCTAAAAATCCAGAGGTGATCTTTATCCCCGGATATTATACTGAAGTGGGTCTGATCGCTCGACAAGCCAGAGATCTGGGTATCAAAATTCCCTTAATTGGTGGGGATGGCTGGGACTCCCCCAGGCTTTTGGAGATAGGTGGGGAAGCTTTGAATAACTGCTATTATAGCAACCACTACACTCCAGAGGATCCCCGATCGGAAATTCAGAATTTTATCAAAGAGTTCAAAGCCAGATATAATGAGATCCCCGATGCTATGGCTCCTTTAGGATATGATGCGACGATGATCGCCTGCGATGCTATAAAAAGGTCAGGGATTTTAAGTCCGGAAAATGTGGAGCTCGCTTTTAAAAATGCCAAAGGGACAAAGAACTTGATGCAGGCGATAAACACCCCGGAGAACCGAAAAAAAATAAAAGATGCCATAGCACAGACTAAGGATTTCCCCGGAGTGACCGGTATAATCACCATCGATGAGAATCGAAATGCCAAAAAGCCGGCAGTGGTTCTGAAGGTGGAAGATCAGAAGTTGAAATATGTGGAGACGATAAATCCATAAAGAAATATCGGATATCGAATACCGAATAAATGATAACGGATATCGGATAAAAAATGGCTATTTATAGTAATTTCGAGGATTTGCCGGTCTGGAAAGAAGCAAAAGATCTGGCAGTTCAAATATATAAAATAACCAAGGAAGGAAAACTTAAAAGAGATTATGGCTTATCTGACCAAATCAGAAAAGCAGCCATTTCTATATCCAGCAATATAGCCGAAGGATTTGATAGAAGTTCGAGAAGAGAATTTATCAGGTCTTTATATATAGCTAAGGGTTCGGTATCTGAGGTAAGAAGTCAACTCTTGATCTGTAAAGAATTGGGTTATTTGGATAGGGATGTTTCAGAAAACTTTTGGAAAAGACTATCTCTCTTACCAAGCAGATAGGTGCTCTCATATCGTTTTTAAAGAAGAGAAATCTTTAGAAAAAACGAAATTTTTTAAAATGCTCGGATTATTTACCATTCAATCCCTGTCGCACAAGCATTTGTTTTTTGTTTTTATCCGAAATCCGATATCCTTCATCCGTCATTCAATCTTTTTTACTATTCGTCATTCGTTATTCGTCATTCGTCATTGTAATTTATTTTTATGTCCGAATTTATCCAACAGCTAATTAACGGTATCGCCTGGGGGTCGATATATGCATTGATCGCCTTGGGCTACACTATGGTTTATGGGGTTTTGAGGTTGATCAATTTTGCTCATGGGGATGTCTATATGGTGGGGGCTTTTGCTGGTTTTTTCGCCAGCAGATGGTTGGGTATAGCTCAAAAACCTACATTTTTAGGGATCTTGCTGGTCTTTTTGATCTCCATGCTGGTATGTGCCTGCTTGGGGGTGATTATCGAGAGAGGAGTATACAAACCTTTAAGAAAAGCTCCCCGATTAACTGTTCTGATCGCCGCCATTGGAGTTTCCTTATTTTTGGAGAATGCAGGTCAGTTGATCTTTGGTGCAGATCCCAAATTTTTCCCTCAGATTATTCCCAAAAAAGATTTGATTTCCTCAGGCGGGGTGATTCTAACCAATCAGCAGACAATGGTCGTAGGGATCTCACTTCTCTTGATGGCTCTTTTACAGCTTTTTATTATGAGAACCAAGACCGGTAAAGCCATGAGAGCGGTCTCTTTTAATCGGGAAGCGGCCTCTTTGATGGGGATAGCCACAGATAATATTATCACCATAACTTTTGTGATCGGCTCAGCTTTGGCAGGTGCTGCGGCGATTTTGGTCGCTTTGACCAACCCCAAAATCGAGCCTTTAATGGGGATCATGCCAGGGATCAAAGCCTTTGTAGCCGCGGTATTGGGTGGGATTGGGAATATCCCGGGAGCGATGTTAGGGGGGATGATTATGGGGATTGCCGAGGTGATGGTAGTTGGTTATCTTTCCTCCACTTATAGGGATGCTATTGCTTTTGCCATCTTGATTTTGATCCTCTTATTTAAACCCTCAGGGCTTTTAGGGGCTTTTACCGGGGAAAAAGTGTAATAAAATGAGGAATGAAGAATGACGGATAATTAGAAAAATAACGAATGAAAAATGGCGGATGACGAATAATGAAAAATAAGAAGATAAAAAGAATTTTGGGACTGATTTTGGTTTTGGGGTTTCTTCTTTTGGTGAATTATTATCTTCCGTCGAGGATCAATCCTTATCTTTTTCAAATTATCATCTTGTGCGGAATAAATATTATGCTGGCGGTGAGCTTGAATTTGATCAATGGTTTCACCGGTCAATTCTCCATCGGTCATGCGGGTTTTATGGCCATCGGAGGTTATTCCTCAGCCGCTTTTACCTATTATTTAGGCAGTGGGTTAATAAAATCTTTGAGCTCAGTGGTAATGTTCGGTTGGTTAGCTAAGTCGATAGTCTTTGTCTTTGCCCTTTTTTTGGGTGGAAGTTTAGCCGCTTTAGCCGGTTTGGTTGTAGGGATTCCCTCCTTGAGATTGAAGGGTGATTATCTTGCCATTGCCACTTTAGGATTTGGAGAGATCATCAGGGTGATAATACTTAATATCGATGCAGTTGGGGCGGCTCGTGGTTTTGTGGATATTCCCGGATATACCAATCTTTTCTGGGTCTTATTCTTTATGCTTTTGACCATTGTAACTGTCCGAAATTTAGTCTATTCGACTCACGGTCGGGCTTTTCTTTCGGTGAGGGAAGATGAAGTGGCCGCTGAAGCAATGGGAATCAATACCACCTATTATAAAGTTAATGCCTTTGTCATTGGAGCATTTTTTGCTGGAATAGCCGGCGGTCTTTTTGGGCACTATCTTTTGTATCTTCATACCAACAGTTTCACTTTTATGAAATCGATTGAGGTTATAATTATGGTGGTCTTAGGGGGAATGGGGAGTATAACCGGCTCAATTTTAGCCGCGATAATCTTAACCATACTTCCTGAATTTTTAAGGGTGGTAAAAGATTACCGAATGGTAATTTATTCCTTCACTTTGATAGTTCTGATGCTCACTCGCCCCCAGGGGATTTTTGGAGTGGAGAAGTTTAGTTTTAAAAAAATAAGGAATGTGTTTTTGAGAAAAGTTTGACGAATAAAATTAATGACGGATGATGAATAACGAATGACGAATAAAAGGTAGGGGCCAACCTATGAGTTCGCCCAAATGCTCTAATTCGCCATACGACATTCTTCATTCGTAATTAAAATATATGCCCATTCTTGAGATAAAAAACAGCTCGATGCATTTTGGAGGGTTGAAAGCGGTGGAGAAATTGGATTTGTGTATGGATAAAGGGGAATTAGTTGGCTTGATCGGTCCCAATGGGGCAGGGAAAACTACGGTCTTTAATATGATCACCGGGGTCTATGTCCCCACCTCCGGCGATATATTGTTTCTGGGGGAAAGGTTAAATGGAAAAAAACCTTACCAAATCACTTCTTTGGGAGTGGGAAGAACCTTTCAGAATATCAGGCTTTTTTCCAATCTTTCAGTTTTAGATAATGTCCGGACTGCCTGCCATCTCCATTCTAAAGAGGGGATGATAAGTTCAGTATTGAGAACGGATACTTTCTTAGAGGAGGAGGAAAGCTTAACTTCTAAGGCTTTAAAGTTTTTGAAAATTTTAGGACTGGAAAGTCTGAAAGATGAAAAGGCGAAAAATCTCCCTTATGGTCAACAGAGGAGATTAGAGATTGCCCGGGCATTAGCAACTGATCCCAAGCTTTTACTCTTAGATGAACCAACTGCCGGGATGAATCCCCAGGAGACCCTGAATTTGATGGATTTAATAAAAAATCTAAAAGAGAAATTTGATCTAACCATACTTCTGATCGAACACGATATGAAAGTGGTGATGGGGATCTGCGAAAGGATTTTGGTCTTAGATTATGGAATCAAAATTGCGGAAGGTCCTCCGGAGAAGATAAAAAAGGATCCCAAAGTAATCGAGGCTTATTTGGGGGAGGAGATGAAATAAAGTCAATGACGAATGACGGATGACGAATACCGAATAACGAATAACGAATGACGAATGATGGATGACGAATAAAAAATATGGAGGAAGATAGAAAGATTTTAGAGATTGAGGATTTGAATGTCTATTATGGGGCAATTCATGCGATCAAGGGGATTTCTTTTTATATTAAGAAAGGGGAGATTGTAACCCTGATCGGAGCTAATGGAGCCGGAAAGACCACAACTTTAAACACCATCTCCGGGCTTTTAAAACCGCGCTCGGGTAAGATCATATTCGATGGGAAAAGGATCGATAAATTTTTGCCTCATAAAATAGTTGATTTGGGGATCTCCCAGGCTCCAGAAGGAAGAAAGATATTTGCTAATCTTTCTGCCTTAGAAAATCTGGAATTGGGGGCTTATGCCCGAAAGGATAAGGAGGGAGTAAAAAATGATTTAGAGAAAGTCTTCCAGCTTTTCCCCCGACTGAAAGAGAGATTGAAGCAGAACGCAGGAACTTTAAGCGGTGGGGAACAACAGATGTTATCTATGGGCAGAGCTTTGATGTCCTCTCCCAAGGTGATGCTTTTGGATGAGCCCTCCTTAGGTCTTGCTCCTATGTTAGTTAAAAGCATCTTTTCAACTATCTTGGAAATAAATCAAAAGGGAACCACCATCCTTTTGGTGGAGCAAAATGCCCATATGGCTCTGCAGATCGCCCAGCGGGGATATGTGATGGAGACCGGGCGGATAGTTTTGGAAGATAGCGCGAAAAATTTGGCTAATAATCAACAAGTGAAGGAAGCATATTTGGGGGGATAATGACGGATGACGGATGACGAATAACGAATTAAAAAATTCAGATGAGGAGAGATGGATGAGGGAGGCTTTGAAGGAAGCGAAATTAGCTTATAAGAAAAAAGAGGTTCCTATTGGTGCGGTGGTGGTCTGTGAGAATAAAATCATCGGGAAGGGGCATAATCAGGTGGAATCTTTGAAAGATCCCACTGCCCATGCTGAGATCTTGGCTATTGGTGCGGCTTCCAATTTTTCAGGCTCCTGGAGGCTTCCCCAGGCATCAATCTATGTAACAGTTGAGCCCTGCATTATGTGTGCTGGAGCAATTATTCTTTCTCGAATTGACCGATTGATTTTTGGTACCTTTGATCCCAAGACTGGAGCCTGTGGTTCTTTATACAATTTAGTTCAAGATATTCGACTGAATCATCAGGTTCAAATTGTTACTGGTGTTTTACAGGAAGAATGTGTCTTTTTGTTAGATTCTTTTTTCAAAGAGACAAGAAAGAAAAACTCCGCCAAAGGCGGATCTGCCTGAGGCATGAATCGATGAATCAGATCAATCATAAAGATATTGAGTCGATCTATTTGGGACTTTTCTTAAATCTTTTTGTCCCGGTGGTCTCTATTTTTTTAGCTTTGTTTTTAAGAAGCAAGGGAGTGGGAGAACATCCTATCTCTTCCTTGAATTTGATGCTTTTTATTCTATTAGGAATTAGTGCGAGCGAGATTTTAGCCATCTATCTTTTCAGGCAGAAGCTTTTAAAAGAGAATACTTTTATTCAAGGGTCTATCGTTCAAGATGAATGGAAGGATAATTTTTTCAGGTCCCACATAATTATCTTCTCATTAGCTTTATCACCGACTTTGTATGGATTTGTCTATTTCGTATTAGGTGGGGAACTGTCTTGGTTTTTAGTCTTTGTAGCGATGACTTTACTTTGTTTTCGCCTCTTTAAACCCGACTTGGATGAAACCAGGGAAAGGTTTAACAAAATAAATAGATAGTCGGAGTAGGTCGGGTTGCGCAGTTCGACAAGCTCACTGCCCTGAGTAAAGTCGAAGGGAAGCTACCCGACATTATCAGGTTTGTCGGGCAGCCCCGCCTCTGGCGGAAAAACCGTTGTTCCAATAGAATAGGACCAAACAAATAAATTGTTTTTCTAACAAAGTAATTTTAGAATTTATATGAAGATCTATTATACTTATGTATTGCGAAATGAAAAAGATGGTCATTTCTACATTGGTCTAACTTCCTGTTTACGTAAGAGAATCTATCAACATAACATAGGAAAAGTAATATCTGCTAAAGCTCTCCGACCATTCAAACTCTTCTGTTATGAAGAGTATCAAGATAAAACCACCGCAAGAAAAAGAGAGATTTTCTTAAAGAGTGGGCAGGGGCGTCTTTTTTTGCAGAAAAAACTTAAGGGGGTCAAAATGATAGTCGAAGAATAAAAAATCCTTGACTCTATTATAATATGTAAGTTAATTTTGGCGTTTTTCGCTGTAAAGGTGCGAAACAGGATTGCTTTTCTGGAGAGGTGCCGGAGTGGTTGAACGGGGCGGTCTCGAAAACCGTTGTTCCCGTGAGGGGACCGGGGGTTCAAATCCCCCCCTCTCCGAAAGAAGTTCTGGTAAGGGTAAATGCATAAAAAAAATTTGTTTTACAGGATTTCAGACTTATTATATTAACCCTTAAAAAGAAAGGAGGGTGGATGAACATATTTATCGGAATTTCGTTTTTCTGGTTAATCTTGTCTTTTCCTTTAAACCAGGCTGTTTGCCAGACTGACTTAGATACCCTTTTTAACCTGGAGAAAGTGGTCTCTTTAGCTGTAAAAGAAAACCCGGATTTAAAAGCAAGTTATCAAATCTGGCAGGCTTCCAAGAATAAGATCTCTCAAGCTCTTGCTCCATCCAAACCTCAGATAGGGGTCAGGTATGAGGGGCTGCCTCTCAATAGCTTTGATTTAGGCGAATATGATCTAAAGACTTTTCTTTTTAGCCAGGAGATGATGTTTCCTTCCAGATACTTCTCAATGAGGAGAATGTCTCTTTATGAGTCAGAGATGGCTTTTTCTTTTTATCAGGATAAAAAATTAGAAGTAGTTCAAAAAACAAAATTGGCTTATCTGGATCTTTTTCTAAACTTAAAAAGCATAGGAATCATCGAGGAAAACTTAACTCTTCTGGAGCATTTTTTGAAAGTTGCCGAGATCAAATACACCACAGGCCAAGCTCCTCAGAGCGACGTACTCAAAGCCCAGGTGGAATTGGCTAAATTAACCAACGAGCTGGTTACCATAAAGGCTATGCAGGAAGTATCCAAAGGGAGATTAAATATATTGATGAACCGCCTACCTTCCGCTTCCCTGTTAGTTCAAACCGACATTTCAATTCCAGCCTTTAGCTGGAATCTGGTTGAACTGCAAAAAAAAGCTTTAGATTCGAATCCCCTTTTAGCCGTATCTAAATCGATGATCGGTGTGCAGAAAAGCTCTCTTTCTTTGGCTAAACAGGGTTATCTTCCGGACTTTATGTTTGAATATATGCGGATGAGGACAAAAGATGGGATGAAAAACTGGGGCTTAGAGTTTAAAGCCAGCCTCCCCTTCTGGTTTTTCCTTAAGGAGAAAAATGAGGTAAAAGAGAAAAAAGCCAGCCTTCTTTCCTCAGAATCTGATTATCAAAATATGAAAAACGAAATCCTCTTTGACGTTCAGATGGCTTATGTGAATACCGAAGCAAGTCACCGACTGATGAGATTGTTTGAGCAAAGCTTCTTAGTCCAGGCAGAGCAAGCCCTGAAAGTGGCTGAAATCAATTATCAGGCAAATTCGACTGACTTTTTAACTCTGCTGGATGCTCAGAGGACTTTAAGAGAAACAAAATTAGATTATTATAAAGCAGTTGCTGATTACCTTAAAAATTTAGCCTCTTTAGAAAGAGCTGTAGGAATAGATTTAGGCAAAGAGGGAGGATAAAATATGTTCAGAAGACTTCTTTTTTTATTCTTATGCCTTTTGAGTTTTTCCTTTCTTTTCTTCTGCACCAAAAGAAAAGTGGAGCATAAGGAGATGGAGCACGGAGTTCCTTCTGTTCAACTGGAGATGGAGATGGAGGGAAAAGTGATGTTGACCCCGGAATCTGAGGAAGCCATCGGGGTGAAATTGGAGAAAGTGGATTATCGCTACCTTACTAAGACCATAAGGACTTTTGGGAGAATCGATTTCAATGAGGAGAATTTAGTCTATGTGACCCCTCGCTTGGGCGGAAGGGTGGATAAGATTTTGGTTAACTATGTGGGTTATCAGGTGCAAAAAGATGAACCTTTGGTCTATATCTATAGCCCGGATTATCTTTCTGCTGAACAGGAATACATTGAAGCTATAAATAATTTAGAGAAAGCTAAAACTACCTCTTCGGCTGAAGCCATAAAAGGAGCAACAGATTTAGTCGAAGCTGCTAAAAGGAAGCTTTTGCTCTTGGGGGTTAAGGAATATCATATTCAGGACTTAGAACAAAGCCGCCAACCCCAGCCATTACTTATGATTCATAGCCCCGTCGCAGGAACGGTCACAGAGAAAAATATCATCTCGGGGAAATATGTGAGCGAAAGCGATAATCTTTATACCATAGCAGATCTGTCCGAGGTGTGGATGTATGCTGAAATATATGAAAAGGATTTAGCCGGAATAAAAATCGGAGAGGTGGTTAAGATAATTTCACCAGCCTACCCTGAGGAAACCTTTGAAGGAAAGATAACCTATGTAGGCTCAATAGTCTCGGGTGAAACCAGGACTGTTCGGATCAGATGCACTTTACCTAATAAAGACTTAAAACTAAAGCCCGGAATGTATGTAGATGTCTACTTGCAGATTAAAAATCCCCAACCCCAATTAGCCGTTCCCAGCTCAGCAGTTCTTATGACCGGAATCAGAAATATCGTCTTTGTCTCAGAGGGAAATGGAACCTATGATAAAAGGGAGGTCAGAATCGGAGAAGAAGAAGATGGCTATTTTCCGGTTTATTCTGGCTTAAAAGCGGGTGAGATAGTGGTAACAGAAGGGAATTTTTTAATCGATTCCCAGAGCCAGCTGGAAAAAGGGATGGGCGGTATGCCTGGAATGCCCGGAATGGAACCAAAGGAAAAGAAAGCTCCGATCGAGGAAAAAAAGACTGAGGAAAAGAAGATGGGGAAAATGGAAGGGATGTAGGTTCAGCCAGAATTTTGCCCATATAAGTTGGTATAAGAAATTCTCATAATATTTTCTAATGTCTGAAGTTTACAGGTTTTCTTTAAACGCCAAACTCCAAACTTCAAACTATATTGGGGAGCGGTTATGATTAATAAGTTAATTGAGATCTCCTTAAGAAATAGATTCCTTGTGATCGCTTTTTATCTTTTAGTGGTTTTCTGGGGAGTCTGGTCAGTTAAAAATACCCCGATCGATGCTATTCCAGATCTTTCTGAAAATCAGGTTATTGTTTTTACCGATTGGTCTGGGCGTAGCCCTCAAGAGGTAGAGGATCAGATAACCTATCCTCTGACAGTTAATTTGCAGGGATTGGCTGGGGTTAAAGCAGTTAGGTCTGCTTCTGCTTTCGGTTTTTCAATGATAACTGTAATTTTTGAGGATCGGATTGATCTTTATTTTGCCCGCACCCGGGTAGCGGAAAGATTAAGTCTGGCTTCAAGTTTTCTCCCTGAAGGAGTTGTTCCTACCTTGGGACCGGATGCTACTGGTTTAGGGCAGATATTCTGGTATACCTTAGAAAGCAATGAACATTCCTTAGAGGAGTTGCGCACCCTTCAGGACTGGTTTGTACGCTATCAGTTGAACTCTGTTCCAGGAGTGGCTGAGGTAGGCTCCATTGGTGGATTTGTCAGGCAATACCAGATAGATGTCGACCCTAATAAGCTCCGAGCTTATAATATCGATTTGGAGATGGTCTTTGAATCAGTGATGAGAAGCAACGCTAATGTGGGGGGCAAGGTTATCGAGAAAAATGGGATGGAGTTTATCTTAAGAGGGATCGGCTTGATTGGGTCTTTAGAAGATATAAAGAATATAGTTATTGAATCCCGTAATGGTGTGCCCGTTTATGTAAAAAATGTGGCTATAGTGCAGTTGGGTCCCGAGTTCAGACGGGGAGTTCTGGATAAGGGAGGGAAAGAGGTAGTGGGTGGAGTGGTGGTGATGAGATATGGAGAGAGCACTATGGATGTTATAAATCGGGTAAAAAAGAAAATAGAAGAAATTAAGCCAGCTTTGCCCAAGGGAGTCAAGATAATCCCCTTTTATGACCGAACTGATTTAATCAGAGCCACTGAACATACCTTAAAAAGAGCTTTAATCGAGGAGAGCATCTTAGTCTTTTTAGTTATTTTAATTTTCTTAGGCCATTTCTTGAGCACCTTTATCGTCATCACCAGCCTCCCCATCGGGGTTTTGATCGCTTTTATCTTTATGCGTTATTTAGGAATAACTTCTAACATTATGTCTTTGGGAGGTATCGCCATAGCCATAGGGGTGATGGTGGATGCCGGCATTGTGATTGTGGAGAACTCTTTCAGACATTTGGAAAAATTGTCCACCTCTGTCGAAGAATACAAAAATAAGAAATTGGAAACGGTGATGAGTGCGACTAAAGAGGTTGGCAGGCCAATCTTTTTTTCGATGATTATAATCATCTTAGCTTTTGTCCCGGTTTTCACCCTTCAGGGTCAGGAGGGAAAACTATTTCATCCTTTAGCTTTCACCAAGACCTTTGCGATGATCGGCGCTTCCATCTTAGCAATAACCTGGGTGCCGGTTTTGGCCACCTATCTCCTCAGAGGGAAATTGAGACCAGAAGAGAAACACCCTCTGAATAGATTTCTGATGAAGCTATATGAACCTTTTCTTCTGTTTGCCTTAAGACATAAAAAAATCGTTATAGGGGGAGCATTGATAATCTTGGCAGCCGCCTTTCTTTTGATCCCACTTATCGGAAGCGAATTTATGCCTCCTTTAGAAGAGGGGAAAATACTTTATATGCCCACCCTTCTCCCCTCGGTATCTTTAACTGAGGCAACTGAGATTGTAAGAAAACAGGATAAGATCCTGACGAGTTTTCCAGAAGTGGAATCAGTTGTGGGAAAGGTTGGCAGAGCAGAGACTGCCACAGATCCTGCTCCAATAAGTATGATCGAGACGATCATCAATTTAAAACCGAAGGATAAGTGGCGTAAAGGGATGACTAAAGAGAAATTAATTAGTGAAATGGACAAGAAATTAAAAGTTTTACCCGGAGTAGCAGGTGCTTTTACTCAGCCCATTAGGAACAGGATAGATATGCTGACTACAGGAGTGCGAACTCAGGTGGGGATTAAAATCTTCGGTTCAGACTTAAGGGTACTGGAAGAAAAGTCTCAGGAGATAGAAAAAGCAGTGCGGATGGTATCCGGAGCTGTGGATATATATGCTGAAAGGGTCATCGCCTCCTCTTATTTAGAAATAAAAATAGATCGGAATGCAGTGGCTCGGTATGGTATAAAATTGGGTGATGTTATGGATGTGGTTGAAACAGCCATAGGAGGGAAAAACGTTACCACTACCATTGAAGGGAGGGCTCGCTTTCCAGTAAGGATTAGATATGCCCGGGAGCTGAGGGATAATATTAATGCTTTGAAAAATATTTTAGTCTCAGCCCCTAATGGTGCCCAGATTCCTTTGAGTCAGTTATCGGAAATAAGTATAAATATGGGACCCTATATGATCTCCAGTGAAAATGGGCTCTTGAGGAATATCGTTCAGCTAAATGTCCGGGGAAGAGATTTAGTGGGGTTTGTAGAGGAGGCAAAAAAATTGGTTCAAAAGGAGGTGAAGCTTCCTATAGGCTATTTTGTCACCTGGAGCGGGCAGTATGAAAATCAAGTAAGGGCTAAAGAAAGGCTTAAAATCGTAGTCCCTTTGGTTCTATTTATCATACTTATCCTCTTATATATCACCTACCGATCCTTTAAAGAGGCTTTATTGATTATCGCCTCTATTCCCTTTGCCATGGTCGGTGGGATTTTGCTTCTGTTTATTCTTGGGTATAATTTCAGCGTGGCTGTTTGGGTAGGCTTTATCGCCCTTTTCGGAACTGCAGTTGAAACCGGAGTGGTTATGGTGGTCTATCTGGATGAGGCTATAAAAAGAAGGGGTCTTTCAAATATCAAAGATAAATCGGAGATAACTGAAGCGGTCATAGAAGGCGCCTTGTTAAGATTAAGACCCAAGCTTATGACTGTCGGAGCTATAATCTTAGGCTTGCTCCCGGTGATGTGGACAAAAGAAGCTGGCTCAGAGGTGATGAAGCCTATTGCCACCCCGGTGATTGGAGGAATGGTTACCTCTACTCTTTTGGTTTTGATTGTGATTCCGGTTATCTATGAATGGATAAAAGAAAGGGAGTGGAGGAAGATAAATAAACTTAAATAGAAATATAGGGACAGAACAGTGTTCTGTCCCTATATAATAAAATACTATATGATATCTTGATGCTTCAGGAATAAGAATTCCCGAAGGTTGTTAGCATCGCATTTCCTAATGCCGATACATCAAAGAGATGTTACCCCAAATCCCAAAGTTCGTCGGGTAGCCCTTACCTTTGTCGGATGACAGCCCTACCTACAAAGTACAGAGAGACCCAACAAAAAAATCTTGACATTTTTGATATTCATTATATAATATTCCCCTAAATCTTTGTTAAGGACCTCTGGCACTTGCCGTTGGTCTGACTCCCTGCAGGGAGAAAGATTCTTCTCACTGCCGGAAAAGCAAGGTTTTTCCTTATTGTGGAGAAGAAGGAAGAAGATAAGTATTGGTTATATAAGCAGATAGGGCTTTTAACCGCAATCCCTTTTATCCTGGCTATAGGTCCTATTTTGGGTTATTTTATTGGAAGCTGGCTGGACAAAAAATTAGGAACTGAGCCTTATCTGATGATTTTATTCATAGTTTTTGGTTTTGTTGCCAGCGGAAAACAGGTTTACAATTTTATTGTGAGGTCGATTAAGGAGGAACAGAAAAAATAAAGGGGGTTAGGAATTGACACAGGCTTGTAAATCAAACAACCACAATTGCACAGCTTGATGAATCAAGCAACTACAAGTATGGTAATGAGAGGTCCCTATGTTGGCAATACGCAACCTGAAGGTTGCGGCTACCGGAGAAAACTTCTTGCAAACCTAAAGGTTTGCCCTACGAAAATATTATGGGTATTGAGTTTATTTATAGAACAATTAAGACCACTTTGATTTTGGCGGCTTTGATTTTTGTGGTGGCTACCATATATTACGATTTCAAAATTGGTTTGGGAATTTTAGTGGGTGCAGGATGGGGATGTTTAAATCTATATTTTTTAACCAACTTAATCCAAGGGGCTTTAGATCCTGAAAAACCTAATAAGAGGAAGATAGCTTTGATCGCTTTAGTCAAATTCCCTTTACTTTACCTTTTAGGCTATTTTCTTTTGAGACTGAAATATTTCTCAGTGGTAAGTCTCCTTTCAGGATTTACTTTAATATTTGTCGTGATATTCTTGAAAGCATTAGGGAGATGGGTCCTTGCGATTTCGCAACCTAAGGAGTCATCCCTAAGCTCGATGGAAAAGAAGCCTAAAGGCTAAAATATGTTAAGTCAAAAATTACTATTTTTAATTCAGACTACAGTAGAGCACGTTCAGAAGGAAGCCCATAAAGCGGGCCCTCCGGAGATGCCTAATTTTATTACTCTGTTATATGAGAAATATGGGAAAGTGGGCTTGGTCCAATTTCTGCATACCTGGGAGAATGTGGTTTTCTCTTTGTTAATTGTAATAATTTTAGGAGTGGTAGCTTATTTGTCCTCGAGAAAAAGTTCTTTGATTCCGGGTAGCTTACAAAATTTCGTGGAGATGGTTGTAGAATGGCTGGATAATTTCGTCTGTGGAATCCTTGGTCCCAAGGGGAGAAAATTCACCCCATTTTTGGGGACATTGTTCATCTACGTTCTATCGATGAACTTTTTTGGCTTGGTTCCGGGGATGAAATCCCCTTCCTCCAGTTTAAATACCACTGTCGCCTTAGCCACCTGCGTATTTTTCTATGTGCAATATACGGGAATTAAGTCTTTCGGGCTTTTAGGTTATCTTTCCCATTTAGCCGGAGAACCCAAAGATGTGGTGGGATGGATTTTGGTCCCTTTGAATCTGCCCATCCATATATTGGAGGAATTCATAAAGCCTTTAAGTCTCTCTATGCGACTTTTCGGGAATATTTTTGCTGAGGATATTTTGATTGCGGTGTTGGTCGGTTTGGGAGTAGCCTCCTTAGCTTTTCTCAAAATGCCGGTAGGGATACCGTTTCAATTGCCTTTTATCTTTTTAGCGATGCTTTTTTCCACCATTCAGGCTTTAGTCTTTACCATACTTTCCACCATATACTTTTCCTTGATGATGCCTTATGAGGAGGGTCATTAGGAAAGAAAGATAAATTTGATTAACAAGAGATTTACCGACAAAGCTTTAATTCTAAGAAAGGAGGATGGATGACTTATCAGATTGCTTTAGCCTTGACCCTTCCTATTGGTTTAGCTATAGCGGCTATTGGTTCAGCTTTTGGTTTGGGTCGAGCAGTTTCAGCGGCAATGGAGGCGATGGGACGTCAACCGGAGGCGGCGACTAAGATTCAAACAGGAATGATCATTGGATGTGCTCTTTTAGAGGCTTTGACCATCTACGCCTTAGTTACGGTATTTGTATTACAGGGGAAGATTGCGTAATTAAAGAGGGGTGATTCCTCAAAAGGGAGTCGCCCCTTAAGCTTGAGAGGTTTGAATGGGTTTAGAAATTGGCCAAATAGTTACCCAGATCATCGGGTTTTTGCTTGCCTTGTGGATCTTAAAAAGATTTGCCTGGAAGCCTCTTTTGAAAATTATGGAACAGAGGAAGGAGAAGATAGCCTCTGAATTCGACCACTTAGATAAGCAAAAAAATCAGATGGAAAAATTAGTCTCCGATTATGAGGCAAAACTGAAAGATATCGATAATCTGGCTCGAGTAAAAATCTTAGAGGCGGCTTCTGAAGGGCAAAAGATGGCTTATGAGATTAAAGAGAATGCCCGAAAAGAGGCAAAGGATTTTTTAGATAGAGCCAAGGAAAGGCTGCAAAGAGAAGTAGATATGGCTAAGGTCCAATTGAGAGATGATTTGGTGGAGATGACTTTAAGGGTGACGGAAAAGATTTTAAAAGAGAAGTTAGATCAGGAAAAAGATAAAAGATTGATAGCGGATTTCATCGACGAGGTGGAAAAGATATAATGATTGGTCCGGAAGTAGGGAAAAAATATGGAGCGGCATTATTCCGAGCGGCTCAGAAACATAATCAAATAGAGGAGATTCTGGACAATTTGAAAACTATGGTCGTTTTGAAAGACAAAAATATAAGGTTTATAGAATTCTTGGAGAACCCTCAGATCAGAGATAAAGACAAAAAAGATTTTATAAAATCTATTTCCGAAGGAAGAGTATCCGATTTACTCGTTTCCCTTTTGATTTTGCTTCTGGATAAGAATAGAATTAAATACCTATCGGAGATTTTTTCTGAGTACCAAAGACTTTATAAAGAGGATCAAGGTATAGTGGAGGCGGAGGTGATTACTGCTTTTCCCTTAGATCCCTTTATGGCTGAGAGGTTAAAAGAAAAATTGGAGAAAAAGACGGGCAAGAAATTGGAGATGAAGACTAAAGTTGATCCTTTTATCTTGGGTGGAGTGGTGGTTAAAATGGGGGATAAGATAGTAGATAAAAGCATCAGGTATCAGTTGAATCAGATAAAGGAGTTGGTGACCGAAGTTAGGGTGTATTAAGAGAAAAAAAGTGGAGTGTAAACCTTCAGGTTTACCATAAAAGGTTCAGAAAATGTAGCGGAAGGCTTCAGCCTTCCATAAGAGAATTGGAGGTCTGAAGACCTCCGCTACAAATTTTACCGGGAGATAAATGATATGCCTTTGAATCCGGAAGAGGTTAGCTCGATAATTCAAAAAGAGATCGAGAAATATGAATCGAAACTGCAGGTAGAAAGTGTGGGGACGGTTCTTCAGGTGGGGGATGGGATCGCCAGAATATGGGGTTTAGAGGATGCGATGATGAGCGAGCTGATACTCTTCCCTCATGACATTATGGGGATGATTTTAAATCTGGAAGAGGATAATGTGGGCGCGGTCATCTTCGGCTCAGATGAGGAGATAAGGGAGGGGGATATAGTTAAAAGGACCGGAAGGATCGCATCTGTTCCGGTGGGTGAGGCTTTAATCGGCAGGGTGGTGAATGCTTTAGGACAGCCCATTGATGATAAAGGTCCGATTGTTACAGAGAAATATCGCCCCTTAGAGGGGAAAGCTCCTAATGTGGTTCAAAGACGACCGGTCAAGGAACCGGTGCAGACTGGATTAAAGGCTATCGATTCTATGATCCCGATTGGGAGAGGACAGAGGGAGTTGATCATCGGAGATCGACAGACCGGAAAAACCGCCATTATTGTGGATACTATCATCAACCAGAAAAACTCGGATATCTATTGTATCTATGTAGCCATTGGGCAGAAATCATCTACCGTTGCCCAAGTGGTGAAAATATTCGAAGATTATGGAGCTATGGATTATACCACCGTTGTAGTAGCCACAGCCACCGATCCGGCACCCTTGCAATATTTAGCTCCTTATGCGGGATGCGCTATGGGTGAGGAATTTCTATATACCGGTCGCCATGTAGTGGTCGCCTATGATGATCTTTCCAAGCATGCTCAAGCTTACAGACAGCTATCTTTGCTTCTGAGAAGACCTCCAGGAAGAGAAGCTTATCCGGGTGATGTTTTCTATCTCCATTCCCGGCTTCTGGAAAGAGCGGCTAAATTGTCTGACGAATTAGGGGGCGGCTCTTTAACCGCTCTGCCCATAATCGAGACTCAGGCGGGAGATATATCATCATATATCCCCACTAATGTCATCTCCATCACCGATGGTCAGATTTATCTGGAGCCGGATCTGTTCTATGCCGGGGTGAGGCCGGCGATCAATGTGGGAATATCAGTTTCCCGGGTGGGTGGAAATGCCCAGACCAAAGCGATGAAAAAGGTGGCGGGGAAGTTGAGATTGGATCTGGCACAATATAGAGAATTAGCCGCTTTTACCCAATTTGGCTCCGAACTGGATGAGACCACAAAAGCCCAACTTTTAAGAGGTGAAAGGACTGTGGAGGTCTTAAAACAAGATCAATATATCCCTATGTCTTTAGAACATCAGGTGATGATCATCTATGCGGTTACTCACGGATATATGGATGATATGAAGGTCGAAGAGGTAAAAAAATTCGAGGAGGGGTTTCATAAGTTTATGGATGAGAAATATCCGGATGTGGGGCATACGATTGCTCAGACTAAAGATTTGGATGAGAAGACTGAGGCAAAACTAAATCAGGCCATCAAGGAATATAAAGAGAAGTTCAAATCTAGCCAATAATAATGCAAGCTTTAAGGGAAATCAGAAGAAGAATCAGATCGGTCGAAAATACCAGACAGATAACCAAAGCCATGGAGATGGTGGCGGCGGCTCGGTTGAAAAAGGCACAAGGCAGAGCCGAATCCTCTCGCCCCTACGCTAAGAAATTAGGGCTTTTAATGGAAAACCTCTCTTTAGCTTCCGGGGTAGTCTCCCATCCCTTATTTGAGAAAAGGAAAGAGATAAAAAAGAGAGCTTTAGTTATCATCACCTCGGATAGAGGTCTATGTGGTTCCTATAATACCAATATTTTTAAGGCGGCGGGCAATTTTTTAAAAAAATATGACCCCAAAAAGGTTATCTTAGTAATCGTTGGTAGAAGAGGTTTCAACTATTACAAAAAGAAAGATTGGGAGATAAGGTATAAGTATTTCGGTTTGGAGACGAAGATGAATCTTTCAGAGCTCAAATCGATAACCAACCAGATAACCGATCTTTTTCTATCTAAAGAGGCAGATGAAGTTTTTCTTCTTTATACCCGATTCGTCAATTCTCTGGTTCATAGAGTGACTTTAGAGAAGTTTTTAAATATCCAGCCTGAAGAGATCAAAGAGAAAAAAGAGATAGATTACATCTTTGAACCCAATGCAGAAGAGATCTTTGATGTTTTGTTGCCTCGATATTGTTTAAATAAAATACAGACCGTTTTGTTAGAATCTTTAGCTTCTGAATACGGAGCCCGGATGACCGCTATGAACGCCGCCACAAAGAATGCGGAGGAGATGATAGAGCATTTGACTTTAATCCGGAATAAACTCAGACAGGCAGCTATAACCAAGGAGATGTTGGAGATCGCCTCTGGAGCGGAGGCGTTGAAAGGATAGATTTGAATTTCTTGATTAGTTCAGAGAAGATTCTTCTACAAGAGAAGATTCAAAAGTAAAAAGGAAAATAATCAAAGGATAGAGATGGGAGATCAGGGAAAAAATATTGGCAAAATCAGACAGGTGATTGGGCCTACGGTGGATATTGAGTTCCCGCCGGATAAGCTTCCTCATATTAACAATGCTATAAAGATTGAGGATAAGGAAAAAAATATTCATCTTACTGTGGAGGTGGCGATGCATTTGGGGGATAATATGGTCAGATGCGTGGCTTTAGCATCGACTGATGGATTGGTTAGAGGGATGCCGGCTTTAGATACTGGAGGTCCCATTACTGTCCCGGTGGGACCAGAAACTTTAGGAAGGCTATTTAATCTTTTGGGTGAGCCGATCGATGAGCTGGGTCCACTTCGAAATACTGACAAAAGATACCCCATTCATCGCCCCTCTCCTTCATTTGAAGAACAGGAGACAAAAACGTCAGTTCTGGAAACTGGGATAAAAGCAATTGACCTGATCCAACCCATACCCAGAGGTGGAAAAGTTGGCCTTTTCGGTGGAGCCGGGGTAGGAAAAACTGTTATCGTGATGGAGCTGATACGCAATATTGCCACAGAGCATGGTGGATATTCTGTTTTCTGCGGTGTGGGGGAAAGGACCAGAGAAGGGAATGACTTATGGCTGGAGATGAAAAGGTCGGGGGTTATCAGCAAAATGGTTTTAGTTTTCGGTCAGATGAATGAGCCACCCGGTGCAAGACTGAGAGTAGGTTTAGCTGGTCTGGCTATGGCTGAATATTTCAGGGACGAGGAGCACAGGGATATACTTTTATTCATAGATAATATATTCAGATTTGTTCAGGCCGGCTCTGAGGTCTCTGCCCTTTTAGGCAGAATGCCCTCAGCCGTCGGTTATCAGCCTACTTTGGGCACAGAGATGGGTGAGCTACAGGAAAGAATCACCTCGACCAAAAGCGGTTCCATCACCTCAGTTCAGGCCATATTCGTTCCAGCAGATGACTTCACCGATCCGGCACCAGCTACTACCTTCTCCCACCTCGATGCGGTAACAGCTCTATCCAGACAGATATTTGAATTAGGGCTTTATCCAGCTATTGATCCTTTGGCATCCACTTCCCGTATTTTAGATCCTAAAGTTGTGGGCGAGGAACATTATCAAGTTGCCCGAACAGTTCAGAAGATATTGCAAAGATACAAAGACCTACAGGATATTGTCGCCATCTTGGGGGTGGAGGAGCTTTCGGATGAGGATAAAATCATAGTTGCCCGAGCCAGAAGAATACAGAGATTTTTGACCCAGCCCTTCTTTGTGGCAGTCGAGTTCACCGGAACCGAAGGAAAATATGTAAAGTTAGAAGATACTATCAAAGGTTTCAGAAAGATAATCGATGGGGAGATGGATGACCTCCCGGAGCAAGCTTTTTATATGGTGGGGACGATTGATGAGGTTTATCGAAAGGCGGAGGAGATAAAGAAAGGACTAAGGGCATATTAGAAATTAAAAATTAAAAATGAAAAATTAAAAAATATTATAGGGACTGTCATTGCGAGGAGTCTATATGGACGACGAAGCAATCTCTAAAAGTGGGATAGGAATTACTTCGCTATCGCTCGCAATGACAGGCTGCCTCTTTTAGATAAATTTAAAATTAAGAATTAAGAAAGAAAAATTAACAACCAATAATAAATAATTGTGTATCATTTAACCATAGTTACTCCAGAAAAGATATTCTACGAGGAGGATGTTTCTTCGATCATCGCTCCGGGGTCTGAAGGGTATTTGGGGGTTTTGACCGATCATGCTCCTCTGATTACTGCTTTGATTCCAGGCAAGTTGGACATTCGGAATAAAAAGAATGAGGAGAAGGTCTTCGCTTTAAATGGCGGTTTTCTGGAGGTTTATAAGAATAAAGTTACCATTCTGGCTGATTCCATAGAGTCCCCAGAGCAGATCGATTTAGAAAGAGCCCAAAGTGCTGTGGAGAGAGCTGAAAAAAGGCTTAAATCGAAAAGTCCGGAGATAGACGTTAACAGAGCTTCTCAGGCGATGCTTCGGGCTTTAAATCGAATAAAAATATATGATTCCTATATTAAAAGACTTTGATTCAAAAGAAAACCATTTTGAAAAAAAAGATTTTTTGGAGATTACTCTTTTAGTCGCCCAATGACAGTAGAGGCGGGTTTCAAACCTACCCCCCCCCAACACGCTTTCCTTGTAAAAAGTGAGCATATTTGATTAAGGGAATATACCACGCCTTTTGTATATTTTCTCGAGACGCAAAAACGCAACAACATATGCCGCTGTGCGCCAATCGAGCTTCAATTCCTTTGCTTTGTCGCGCACTGAGTTGTAGGCATCAACGATCTTGTTATGCAGTTTGCTATCCACTTCTTCTAAGTCCCAGAATTCGCTTCGTTTGTTCTGAAGCCATTCGAAGTAGCTGACGATCACGCCGCCGGCATTGCACAGGATATCG
>Ga0315291_10000553_pt1 | contig 49621 bp, 40 predicted proteins | sample YL17G12_20_MG_FD_203070 | JGI IMG/M metagenome (GOLD analysis project Ga0315291, IMG submission 203070) | Sediment microbial communities from Yellowstone Lake, YNP, Wyoming, USA - YL17G12_20 | ecosystem: Environmental > Aquatic > Freshwater > Lake > Sediment | place: USA: Wyoming | collected...
GGATATTATATGTATTTCATTGATTTCAATTCTCTGCCGTTGGCTGTACCGCTGAATGACGTTGTGCGGACAGCTCGGTTAAACTATCCCTGCAAAACTGCTGTAGATTAGTGTACGAAAAATACATACGAAATGCAAATATTTAACAAAATTTTTGTATTAATATTAATCCCACGAGAATGCTAAAACGATTTTTATTGACATTAGCATCACTGTTTTTTAAATTTGCAACCGATACAACGGGGCTTTTATTAAGAGCAAAATTCTTTTGGGAATCCATCACTTTCACGAAGTGAAAAAGCAAACGTGAAAAAATTTTTAATCCGCTGAATGAAACAATAAGCCCAAAAGCAAGATAGACGCAATGAGGGTTCGTTAATATAATAGTTAAGCGAAAAAGTTGGCCGAAAAGCATCTCTTCAAAGCCTTGACATGTTGAAAGTTGGAAGAAACGAGCCTTGCCACTGAGGTAGTGGAAAGAAGTACAAACATTACCATGGAAAAAACGACACAATATGGGCGCAACAAAGGACAAAGTAGTCCGAAATCCTGACGGTAGCTTTCGGATTACCGCGAACATAGCATTCGATGAGTTCGGGCCTCCCTTTGGGTACAAGGAACTTGTTGCGGTGCCAACCTTCGATGAGCGTGATATGCTTCCAGGTGAGGCGCAGCCTTCTCCCGTTGGCAGCCCAGGGGAGTATGAGGTTACTTTCATTTTCACACGCCCCGAACTCAGTCTAACAGAAATACGGGAGTCTGATCTTGATTTCTTGAACGGTGATTCGGCACTCGTCATTGCGCCGCCTGAACCACGTGGAAAAGACCAGCCATCTGGACTAAGGTTGGATGTTTCTTATCTCAATAGCAATCGTGAGACCAAGCAGTGTGCAATCACATTTCGGCCAAACAAACACGGAAGGGTAAGCATTGCAGTGACTAGGTTGACCGCCGCCAGCTATCGAGACGCTCGCGACAATGCCTACCGTGCTTTTTTGCCATTTCTAAGCAAGATATCGTTTGAGCACAATATTCCGCTTGAAATCAAAGCGAGCGTTACGCGTGAAGCAACCACAGGCGGTAAGAACCTTGAGTTTCGATCACCATTTCCATTTGAGAGGTTCCGTTCGTTTTCGCAAGGACTCATATGTACAGATATTCTTGCACTATTGAGTTTTTATCGAGAAGGAATGAACTCCACCAGCATCAGCTACAGCTTCCTTTGCTTCTATCGCATTCTTGAAGCAATTTATAAGCGACGAAAAGAGACAATCGAGAGGAAGAGGGTTAGATTCTCTTTCAAAAGAGAGAACCGTTTAACAGAGGCTGACCTGATGGGATTGTCAAAGCGAATGCACGCGTACCGTGAGTTTGTAGGTAAAAAATTCAGAAGCATCTATGAAAATAACCTAACTCCTTTGCGAATCAGTATTGCACATGGGCTCTTAGGGGAAGAGAATCCGTTTGAGAACACTCCCGATGACATCAGTATCCGGAATCGCGCTGGATATCTAATTCCTATTGCACAGATACTGGCAAGGTTGGAGATTCAGAACGAGCTAACGCGGGATGAGTTGCCCATAAAATCCCGCGACGTGGATACCGAATCAAGTAGTGATAGTGATTCGTAACAAGATTGAGTCATTATTGATTGAGAAATTGAATCAAACATGAAGATCGGCCAACTTCTTCGCCTAACAGCGGGCACAATTGGCGCCCACATCATTTGTCAATGCGATGGTCAATCGCTGTTTGGCTCTACAAATTGAGTTAGCTCCACGCCGCACTCTTTACATAAAAAGCGTGGAGTGCGGCGTGGCGTTGTGTATGCACATGTTATATGAAATATACTTTTCCTTTTTGCCTGGCGGCTACACTTTTTTATAATGAACAAATTTGATTTTTATTTTATTATAGGGATGGGTAGTGGATAATATATGTTACAAAATAAAAATAATTATCGTTTTAATAAACTAATTAAGTCAGAAATTTATGGACAATCAAAATCAAACCGAGATCAAAAATAAATCAAGTGCTTTCCGCTGGCTAATATTCCTACCAGCAGCTATTTTGATTGCTACTGTTGTCAATCTGCTGTTAGGTTTATTACTTATTAAGATTGGATTTCAGAATCAAACATTTTTGGATGTTGTGAGTGCATTTGTTTTTAGTTTTTTATTTGTATTTTCCGCCGGGATGCTCGCACCAGCCAAACATACTAAAGTTGCTACAATTCTTTTTGTGATAATTACTGTATTGGCAATTCTAAGCTTTATTCTTGCAATTCTTGGAGTGAAGGTCTTTGCTGAAAGAACAATGCCAGGCAGACTTTCCATTCCCGTATTACAGATTCTTGGAGCTTTATATGCCATGTTTTTGGTTCCACCTTTTACTATTCGTGGTACTACGCTTGAACGACTTTGGAAAGAAATTGTCGCTCTTGGCATTAATGTTATGGTATTCGGAGGAATGCTCTCAATAGTAGGATTATTCATAGGAATTATCGTTCGAACTTGGGCAACATTCTTCATCGGTGTCATTGTCTTAGTTATGGGAATAGTAACCGAACTTTTTCCATACATTCATTTATTTTTGAGGGTTCGAAAAGTCAAAAAGATGGCTCCATATTTAATTCAAGAATTGAAAGAAAAATCAAAGATTGAAGAACAGAAAAAAGAAGATAAATAAAGGTGGTGCGTCAACTTTGTTGGCACAAAATCAGGCAAAATTTGGGACGGAACTAATGTAAAAAGCTTTGCTTTGATAAAAAAGTATTTATAGAAAAGTGTCCAAAGCATCCCGCTTGAGCGGGACTCCTTGCGTCTCAAATTCAATTTGGGACGCAGGGGAAAAACGCAATGAGGGTTTGTTAATACAATAGTTGGGCGCAACGCCCAAACTGATATAGATAATCTCACATCAAAAAGGAGTGGGCGATGACACTGCCAACCGACACTAAGGTAACGACAGAGATTCTCTGGCAAGGGGCACTCATCTTTGCCTTCATTGACGTCATCTTTGTTGCTGTTCTTGCCCGGCTCATCAAGCCTGCAAGATTACGCGAAATGAAATGGACACTGGTGGCAGTGATGGCTGTTTTCTTCTGCGGACTTTTTGGGATTCTGGCGAGCTACATCTTCTGGAAATCGGTCTACCATTACGTTTTTCCCGAATGGTCACGATGGTTGATTCCTCCTGCGTATGGCCTCCTTTTCGCTGCCATCGGCCTGTTGTTCTGGTGGGTTGCTTTCCGCATACCGGGTAATGCAGTGATAAATTTTTGTATTCTTGGAGGATTGTGGGGGATGATAACGCATATATGGGCAATTTACCGGGGAATACTCGACAAACCGCCGATGTTGCAAGGAGCCAGCCCAGAAGCGGCTGTTGTTCTGCCTATATTCGAGTTCATATTCTATTGGGGCATTAGTCTGAGTCTTGCCTCTGTCATACGACGCGGCTGGGAGTGGTTGTGCGGTTCAATGAAAGCGCGTCCGTAACTCAGCGAGTATGAAATTTTCTCTCCGTCCCGAGTCCTCCAGAGGCGGATCTTTGATTGTACTTGGGACGGAATCAGCCAAAATGAAGGCGGACTCGCCGTCTTTATGGCGGGCTTTGATAAAAAAGTATTCATAGAAAAGTGTCCAACGCATCCCGCTTGAGCGGGACTCCTTGCGTCCCAAATTCAATTTGGGACGCAGGGGATATATGCATTCATCAGGAAATTTGTATTGTTTCCCATCATTTTATGTCAAAAAATTTCGATATTTCCTCATTTTGTACATTTTTTAATTTGAATATATTTAATTTTACCTTATATTTTTCATTTATTATCGTGTAACATAACAATTGTCTGAAAGACTTGCATTTTGAAACAATTAACATAACATAAGATTAAAGGAGATGGTATGATGAAACGGTTTTTCGTGTTTTTAGTGGTTATTTTGCTGGTTGTTTCCACATCTCTGGCATTTTCGCAGAATTTTCCTTACAACCAGGATGATCCGGTTCTCAAAAAGATTATTGAACTCGGCAAAACCGATAATCAGACAATGAAATGGCTTGATTATATGGCTAACCGGTTCGGAGAACGAGTCGTAGGAACGGACGGATACAATAACGCGGCGCAGTGGGCGATTTACGAATTCCACAGCTGGGGAGTTCAGGCGGAACTGGAAGAAGTTGATGAAGTGCCGGTCGGTTTTACACGGGGTGAGGCGTGGGGCAAAATTGCTGTTCCAGCCGAGAAATACTTATATTTCACCACACCAGCGTTTACCGCGGGCACGAAAGGAATCCAGCGCGGCTCTGTCATTGTCGTTCCTGCAGATAGTCTGCAAATCCTTTCTCTGAAAAGCAAATTCAAAGGAGCCTGGGCGTTGGTAGGCGATGCAGGTAATCTAAACAGAAGCCCGCGTAGAGGCGAAAAATCATTCTTGGCTAAATTGCTTGAAGACGCCGGCGCTTTAGGGGCGATTCGAAGCTCAAGAGTTCCTTTCAATGCTGGAAGCAGCAGTGTCAGTTCGTGGGATAACCTGCCAACCCTTCCTGATATTATCCTTCAGGATACCCAGTATAATGAAATCAAGGAATTAGCAGGGAGCGGTCAAAACGTTGAACTTGTATTTGACATCCATAATGGATTCAAACTGGGTCCCGTTCAATACTCCAACATTATCGCCTGGCTTCCGGGAACGGATTTCCCCAATGAATACGTTATTCTGAGCGGTCATTTTGACACTGTCGGCGGCAGCACCGGCGCCGTTGACTGCGGTTCGGGATGCACTCCTGCAATGGAAGCTCTGCGTCTCATTATCAAAGCAGGAGGAAAACCGAAACGCTCAGTGATGGTTTGCCTTTTTGCGGCTGAGGAACTCGGCATTATCGGGTCGCAGGCATGGCTGAGGGCGCACCCAAGCAGTGTCCCCAAAATAGCTCTTGATATTAACCGTGATTATTCCCCGGGCGCAGTTATCGGCGCAACGGTTGCGCAATCGTGGTATGAGGATTTTGTAAAAATAACAGCCCCTCTGATATACCTGAATCCGGATTTTCCATTTACGCTTGGGGCAAATAATTATCCGGGCACCCGTGCGCTTCGCCCAAGCGGAACAGACGCATCAGCTTTCTCGATGTTCGGCGTGCCGACGCTCCGGATGAGTGAGAGAACCGAACATGTTTATAACAGCACCTATCATACGGTGTGGGATACTTATGCCGATGTTGTTCCATACGCCAAATATCAGGAACATACTGCACTCGTACTGGCAGTCATCGCATACGGTGTCGCAAACCTTGACCACCTGCTTCCCCGCAGTGATGTTTATTTAGCTGACGGTATGTACGCAGACATCAATACATCCAAAGGAAGAATCATTGCTTCATTGGATATTGATAATGCTCCAGAAACAGTAAAAAGCTTTATCAAGCTTTTTGAAGTTACTGGTGGAGCGCCAGCCGGAGGTCAAAGAGCACCTGCCGCACCGCCAGCCGCCGGAGGAGGAGGACGAGGTGGCGGCGGACAGCCGGCACGACCCGCTCTGGGTGCATTTAATCTCATTGATGCAAGAGCTGCTGCACAAGCCATAATAACGCTGGAAGCAAACAAAGCACGAGCCGATGCAAAACTTCCGAATGAAAAGAACATACTTATCAAGCATGACAAAGCCGGTGTTTTAGGAATGATAAGCCCCACAGAATTCTATCTCACGATAGATAGGAAACCGGATTATGATAATAAATATATTCCAATTGGGAACGTTATTGCCGGTTTGAACATTGTGAATACTATTGCAAGAGGCGATTCTATCAGAAGCGTTCAAATAACACGTATCGGGCAAAAGGCAACCGCTTTCGGACGGTAGTAATTTACAGTTTTTAATACAGAAAACCTTTATATAAAAACGGGGAGTCGTCTGGTAATCTTTGATGATTCCCCTTTTTTATTGCATAGCCATTGGTTCAATTTGCCCCGCAACGATGTATTTACTCCGTGAAAAGGGATGGCTCTGCTACAAAATTGAAGTAATGTCAGAAAATGAGAGTTGTGTCCCCGAATTTATACTTTTTTTGATTCTTATTTAACCGCAGAGACTCTCCAAAAAGACGGCGGGCAGGCACAGAGAGAATGCGTAAAGAATACAGAAATGCATCAGAACTCTATGGAAAATAATCATAGATTTCTAAACAGTAATAGATGATTCTTCTTGGCGTACTCTCCTTCAACTTCTGCGTCCCAAATTGTCCCGCTAAAAGCGGGAATACGGAGAAAAAAATGTGACTGAGCACTGGCTGTTGATCATCCATCCCAATATCTTTGAGGAGCCACTGCGGGATAATATACTCCTTGCTCAGACAGTGGGCACTTTCGCAAAAAAGACATTCTTTTGCGCTCATAATATCGCAATCTTGAACGGCCAAACAGTGGGCATCAGCCGCGCTGAAGATGTCGGCTGGAATGAATAGTTGAGCGATTATTCGTGCTCGACAAATATCAATTTGCTTGTATCAAAGCCGAATTCTGCTGCTTTTGCTATAAGATTATTCTTTATATTCTCTTTTAGTACTGGAGTTCTCGCCAGAATCCATAAATAGGATTTATCAGGACCGCATACAAGCGAATATTGATAATTCTCATGGTCAAGTTCAAACACTATGTAGGAACCATAAAAGGGACCGAAGAAAGAAACTTTTAAGTAACCTTGACCCGATCCTTTAACGAAATAGGCCTTCCCTATGGCCTCTTTCCATTCATTTTTTTTTGCAGAATAACCGCGGTTCAATACCTTAACACCACCGTCATCTCGCAGGCTATATTCTGCTGTTACTCGAGTCAAACCTCGTTCAAATGAATGATCCAGCCTCGCAATTTCGTACCATTTCCCCAGATATTTCTCTAACTTGAAATTGTCAACGGGTTTCACATTTTCAGGGATTCCAACACATCCAGTTAAGAATAAAATCGATAGTATTGATATTTTCTTCATCTCTGTTTCTACCTATAAAGCTTAACAATAATTAGATGTATCCGCATAATATGCCGGATTTTGATTTTGTGCCTATATAAGACACCTTCAGGTATCTTGTTGAAGCCGCTCTAATTTATTTCCTTTCAGTGGCTTGACGATTAGCCGCTGCTTTATCGCAGGATTTTATACGGATCGGCATAATACAACCTCCTTGAATTGGTTTATACTCCGTCGACCGGACTGCGAACACCCGCCGGTCCACGGTTAATGAATCATCCTCCGACAGAACGGCACGAGAACCTCTCAGAATATGTGTTGCCGTTTACCGCATACCTGCTCGAAACTTGATATTTGAATAATGATAATATGTTTTTTTTAAATAAGCAATATGTTTTTTGCTTGATAATTTCGAGAAAGAAAGACTTATTTTCGATTTTTTTGCTTTCGGATTACAAGCGATTGATGTATATTTTTTCATAATGTTTGATTTGTAAATAAAGCCAGTGTTATTCACAGATAAAAAGATAAAAAAGAGTGGACATCGTCGCTGAATTTATTCGGTTTGCTAAGATACAACAATATTTTCTGAAAGCTCAATATAGCACACTCAATAGCGCCTCAATTAGAGATAAGCCAAAAAATTACAATGTATTCCAATATATTTATCGATTCTGCTGAAAAGTCATTTTTTACACCCATCCCGAGTACTCGGGATGGGTGCCACAATGAGCTTAATAATTAGTACAAGAAATTGTCTTTATTAATTTTTCTATACTTTTTCAGCAGAATATATTTATCTTTTAATCGACAGTAATGAGGAATCCCAAAAATATTTTTATGCTCTTTATTTCTTTTTCAGCGGTAATTTTTTTGTATTAATTGCTTATTAACGTGTTTTCTATTGTATTAAAGAGCTATTGAATGTTATTCAATGTTAACTGTAAAATAAGTTAATATAATTTGAAATAAATCGTAAGGAATTAAAATAATGGAGGCGGAAAATGCTCACGGTTAAGAGAAGTTTTGTGGTGGCGCTATCAATGATGTTGTTACAGTATACACTTTTATTCGCTCAGGGCGGTTCTCCTATGCCTGCCCGTGCTGAAGGCGAGGGACCGTTTAACAGACTGATTCTCTATGGAGCGATACTCATTGACGGCACCGGCGGGCCGCCGACAGGTCCCGTTCAGATTGTTATAGAAAAAAATATTATTACAAGAATCGGCAGTGCTGGCACACCGGGATTACCACTGCGTCCTGCGCCTCAAGCGCGTGAAGGTGAAAAAGTAATTGACGTCTCAGGTATGTATATCCTGCCCGGTCTTATTGATATGCACACTCATGTCAATCAACCTCCGGAATATGAGTTTAAACTGCTGATGGGGAATGGCATTACTACCATCCGAGCCGTCAGCGGCGGACGACCTTACAAAGCGAGGAGTGATTCAAATTCTATTACTGCTCCGCGGATATTTGACTATGCAAGTATTAGTCCGGCTACTCCCGAAGAGGCGCGGAGAAGTGTACGTAATGCAAAAGCCGCAGGCGCCGACGGATTAAAATTTTTCGGTTTGGCTCCCGATGTGTATAAAGCCCTCCTTGACGAAGCAAAAAAAGAAGGTATGCGTTCCGCCTGTCATCTCAGCCCGAATCAGGTTGCGCGGACAAATATCCTCGATCTCGCGCGGCTCGGCTTGACGACGATGGAACACTGGTACGGTCTGCCGGAATCATTCCTTGAAAATTACACAATTCAGGATTTTCCTGTAGATTATCTCTATACCAACGAACAAGATAGATTCGGGCAGGGAGGACGGCTGTGGAAACAGACTGCACCGCCATACAGTGAAAAATGGAATGCAGTTATGAACGAGCTGATAAAGCTCGATTTCACGCTGGTACCGACCTTCACCATTTATGAAGCGAGCCGCGACCTGATGCGGGCGAGATGCGCCGAATGGCATCAGGAATACACTACTCCCGAACTCTGGCGGTTTTTTGCCCCGAGCAGATCGTCTCACGGCGCATACTGGTATTACTGGACAACACAAGACGAAATCGAATGGAAAAACAATTACAAACTCTGGATGACATTTGTCAACGAATATAAAAACCGCGGCGGCAGGGTGTGTTTAGGTTCGGATTCAGGATTTATATATAACCTGTTCGGATTCGGCTACATCCGCGAATTCGAGCTGTTTCAGGAAGCAGGTTTTCATCCGCTTGAAGTTGTTCGCTCCGCCACGCTGAAAGCCGCCGAAGCACTCGGAGCAGTAGACAAGATAGGAACCGTTGAAGTCGGAAAACTTGCAGACCTTACTATCGTTGAGGCGAATCCGCTTGAGAATTTTCAAGTTCTGTACGGCACGGGCGCTATCAAATTATTGGATAACGGCGAGGTTACCCGCGTCGGCGGCGTCAAGTACACTATCAAAGACGGTATAGTGTACGATGCGAAAAAACTCTTAGCCGACGTCCGCAAGATTGTTGCCGATGAAAAAAAGAAGGAAAACTTCGAACTCCTTCAACCGGGAATTAAAAAATAACTATTTAGAATTATACGGAGTAATCTCAGAAAAAATCAGAGATGAAGAATACAATAAAGTGTTATAAATTGACAAAACAAGATATCAAAATTGCACATGATAAATTCGTTGTATACGAACCTCGTGACCTTTTTTATCGAACGGCGATAGAATTGGTGGGACTTGCGATAAATAAAAAAACATCATTATCTATTGCGGATGCTTTAGCTGTGCTTCTTCAAACATGGAATAAAATGTACTATCGATATAAGCGATTTGATAACAAGCACTTTGAAGATATAGAATCTCTTATAAAAAAACACTTGCCCAAAATTATTAAATTAAGAAAACAGTCTATTGAAAACTTTAATCAAAAAGATGAATGTGATATTGAAAAGATTTTTCAAGGATTTGAAAATGTTCTTGGCCCTACTGGCGCCGCAAAGTGCCTGCATCTCCTTGCGCCTTGTTATTTCCCTCTCTGGGACCGTGCTATTGCAAAATCATATGGTTTTCCTTTAGGAAAAAAGGGATTTAATGCAGAGAACTATTTACATTTTATGGAGGTACAAAAAAAACAGTCTCAATTTTTAGGAGGATATAAAAAAATAAAACGAAACCCATTGAAAGCGATAGATGAATACAATTATTGCAAGTTCACAAAGCGTTGGATATAGAGCTAATAAACAGCTCTATCGTTAATAAAAAGGGCGGATGTTGTTTATCCGCCCTTTTTAAGTTGAACCTTATTTGCATTATCCTGTTACCTGTTTCAAATCCTTCGTGTTTTTCTCGATTTCATCTGCGGGGAATTCGTAGTCTTTGAGTTTTCCGGCGAAATAATCCGTATACGCCTGCATGTCGAAATGACCGTGTCCGCTGAGGTTAAAGAGGATGACGGTTTTTTCTTTCCGCTGTTTTGCCGCAAGAGCCTCGTCAATGGCGCATTTTATCGCATGAGCCGATTCCGGAGCGGGAATAATTCCTTCTGTTCGGGCAAATTGAACGGCAGCTTCAAACACGGGGATCTGGTTATATGCGCGGGCTTCGATGAGTTTTTCCTTTAATAATGCCGACACAAGCGGCGCCATCCCATGATATCGTAGACCGCCCGCATGAATTCCCGGCGGCACAAACGTATGACCAAGCGTGTACATAGGCAAAAGCGGCGTCATCCCGATTGTATCGCCGAAATCGTACAGAAACCTGCCTTTTGTCATCGTTGGGCATGACGCAGGCTCGACTCCTATTGCCCGCAGGTTCTTCTTTTTTCCGGAGATTTTATCGGCAATAAAAGGAAAACTGATGCCGGCAAAATTGCTTCCCCCGCCACAACATCCAATGACAACATCGGGATACACGCCGGCTTTTGCGCACTGCAATTTTGCTTCCTGCCCGATTATCGTCTGATGCATTAACACATGGTTAAGCACACTGCCGAGCGAATACTTTGTATCGTCCCGTGTGGCGGCATCTTCGACTGCCTCGCTGATAGCGATTCCGAGACTCCCGAGTGAATTTGGATTCTGTGCAAGGATTGTCCGACCCGCCTGTGTATCATTGCTCGGACTCGGCACGATTGTGCCTCCCCACGACTCAATCATAGACCGTCGGTAGGGTTTTTGTTCATAGCTGATGCGCACCATATATACCTTGCACTCCAGACCAAATAAATTGCAGGCAAACGCCAATGCGGAACCCCACTGACCCGCACCAGTCTCAGTCGCGTACCGTTTTACACCCTCTTTCTTAGCATAGTACGTTTGTGCAACGGCTGTATTTGGTTTATGACTGCCTGCTGGGCTGACGCCTTCATATTTGTAATAAATCTGCGCCGGAGTGTCGAGTGCCGCTTCCAGCCGTAAAGCCCGGTATAAGGGACTTGGCCGCCATAAACTGTAGATAGAGAGCACTTCTTCGGGAATGGGAATAAACCGCTCGCGGCTTACTTCCTGTAGAATGATTTGCATCGGGAAAATCGGCGCAAGGTCGTCCGGTCCCGCAGGTTTTCCTGTCCCCGGATGTAAAGGAGGTGCCATTGGGGTAGGTAAATCCGCCGCTATGTTGTACCATTGTTTCGGAATTTCATGTTCCTCTAATATAATTTTTGTCGATGTCATAGTGTCTCCTGTTTTTTATTTTTAGAATTGATTAATCCGAAATTATTAAGCCTTGGCGTAATCGCAATAGATAGTGTCGTTGGTTTTTAAAATTTTCAAAAACTATCGAATTATTATATTTTGCGTGTAAAGACGAATCAAGCTCTATCCCACTGAGAAGTATTTAATCGTCAAAAAAGAACGTAGATTCACTGTAAAACCGTATTGCGTTGTTATGTATTTTATGATTAATAAAATCCATCAAAAATTTTTCAACCTCGATTCTTGAATCGGTAAACCGTAACATACTTAATGGCAAGTTCAGATGCAAAGCGCGTTTCGGAATAAGATGACGGGTGATTCCCGCAGGCAGTTTGTGCGTGTTGAACGCTATCTGAATTACCTCTTCCTTTTTAAATCTCGGATAAAGTATAAGCCCGGTGTATTCCTGATAATGTTTTTCAAGCGATTCAATATCATCATAACTGATCCGGTCAATGAGTCCGTTTGGAATATATAACGACGCAAGAGCGTTAATCGTCTCGATTTTTGCGGGAAGGTCATGTTTTCCGGTTAAACCAATATAGTCGCCCGACTTGAAGATAATCTGGGCATAAAACCGGGGCATAGTGTCCGGAATCAGTTTGTCCGGTGAATATATTCCCGTCTCGCAGAGAATTCCTTGTATCTGCTTGACTGAATTAGTAAACGACCGGACATCCTCACTGTAGAACAAGTGACGCCATTTTTTTAATAACAGCAGAGGGTCGTGATAATCCACTATCTGTGCCGGGACATATTTGCAGTTCAGTGATTTGCATGCTTGATAGCGATGGGCGCCGTCTAATAATACATATTTGTTTGTTCCCGGGGCTTCTGTGCAGATAACCGGATTTTGTATCACACCCGACAGTTCTATTCGAGTCTTCAACCGGGCAGCCCGATTCTGATCGGTATATTCATGCAAAAGAACGTCGTTAATGTCAATAATCTTGAGAACAGGTAACTTTCCCTGCTGCAGCAGCTCTTCATAGTGGTTCCGCATATTCCTCGGCTGTTGTTTTATAATAAATTTTCAAAATAACTAATTTTTTGCGAAAATGCAACTTGTTTACCGTATGATAGCGCAATTTCTCGCCCTATACATACATTCGGGAAAGAGGGAAATGTGAGGCAAATTGAATAACTGCGATAAGACGCTGTACTATGTATAGTATAGCCACTCTATGCGGATGCCTGAAACGAATTTCGATATATATTCCTATACACCCTGTCAGAAATGAAAGTAGAGAGCGTTGTAAGGCGAATATAATAAAATTCGATAAAGGTATGCATTATTTTTATAGAGACGTAGCATCCTGCGTCTCTCCTTGGTTTCACAACTTTATCGTGATTATCAAAGCACAGCTTTTATTGTCTGCCAAAGGTCGTACCAGAGGTAGATCTGCCTCAGGCAGACAGATCCACCTCTGGTGGACTCATTCTGTCCTCCCGCATTGCGGGACAACTTGGGACGGAGAAAAAAATACTTATTTCATAACTTTCGGTTTATTGCCTGCGTCTGCACTGCTCAATGACATCGTTCGGACAGCCGTGCGTCGCAACTCGGGTGATACTTATAGCATCGTATTTTACAAAAATATATGATATATTGCAAGAAATGAGTATTATGTCGCCGAATTTCCCATCGTCCTAAGGAACAGGCTTCACATGCCCATTGTGTTATAATAAATTTCCTTAAATATTTTTTCCAGTTTCTCATCGAGATTTTCTTTAAAATCTTGACATGGAATCCCTAAATTATTTAGAACGGTAAGAAAACGTTTATAGCCATTTTCACTTCTCATTTCAACCCACTCATAACCAAGTTTCGTAAGTTGTTCTTTATTTAAATCTGATAATTTATCTGCAACAAGAACATCACTCTCTCTGGCAATCACTGCATCAGCACTTTCTGGATTGCCTTTCCCCATTAGCTTAACTTCACATCTATATTTTTTATCAGGAGCATCGCCAATAAGATAAAAATCAACTTCGCGAAGAGATTCAGGAACAGATTTCAAGTTAAAATGCTCAGAAGGAACATTAAAGAGTTTACACAAAGTTATCATTAATGGCTTTTCTACTTGTTTACCAGCAGTACTCCACAAACCACCTCTTATAGCAGAACGTTTAACGGCAAGTGTGTTTATGACAATTAAACTTTCATTGATATTTAAATCAACACTAACACTACGAAATTTAATTGTCAATGTAAGGTCTATTCCTTCATCATTTTCAATTAAACTGTTGATTGTATTGTAGAGTTCTTCATAATGTTTTAGAGATGCGTCAATGACTATTTCTCTACAGGCGGTGTTATACATATTTGAAATAGTTTTTCGATTTAAACCAGAATGAATCATGATTTCATCAGAGGAGAGATTTTCGTTTAATAACTCCTTTTTGTACCAATCTACTGTAACATTTTCATTTTTAAGCTTTGCATTTACAACTTCTTTGAAAAAATCAACTGCATATTGTAAAAACTGAGCATCCAGCAAAGTGATAATCTCTATTCGATAATCATCACCATAAAGCAGTTTTTTAATAATTTTCTTTATTACTGCATGTTCTAAAGTCATTTTTCATTCTCTATTAATTCTTTAAATTGTTCAATGGTTACAAATCTTGGAGCATTTTCATCAAATAGAGGTTTATCTGTAACATTTTGTTTAATTAGTTTAACATAATCACGCTCTTTTTCTGTTAAGAAAAAATTTCTTCCCAAATTTTGAGCAGCCTTGCCAAGCGTTCCACTGCCTGCAAATGGATCAAATACCAAATCTTTCTTATAAGAATAAAATGTAATAATTCGGTTACAAAGTTCTATAGGAAAAACCGCACTATGTACCTTGTCAAAAACAGGGTCTATTTCCCACGCATTACTTGTTTCATAGTTGCCATTAACCCTACACTCATTAATAAGTTTTATATCATATTGTTTAATATTCCAGTCTAATAATTTATCAGTTTTTTTACGGTAAACCATTACATATTCTGTTACAGGATTAGGTTTATAGCCTAATGGCTTGCGATGTTGCAAAAATCCGGCATTACGATTTTTAACGCTTGTTTCTGGTTTTATCCAGATAATATCATCTATAAATTCCCACCCCATATCAATTAGATATGGGTGAATATCAAAAGGAATTGGATACCTTTTGCTTGAATGCTGGCGGCTGATTCTTGGAATAATAATAGGCGAAGTATTTAGAATAAAGAAACGACCTTCTTTTGTAACACGGTGTACTTCTTTAAAAACTTCCGCTAAAAATTTAAGATACTGCTGATAACTTTGATAAATAGAATAATCCCTTGCATTATAGTATGGTGGAGAAGTGAAAGTTAAATGTATTGATTCATCAGGAACATATTTTAATGTTTCTATAACATCACCATAAACAACAGTATTTTGCATAGATTTCGGTGATTCTATGTGATGGAATTTGGATTTTGACAATGATTTATTAGGGAAATATTCTTTACGAATTACCATTTGGACCATTTCGTTGGGATGGTTAATCAATTGAGATAATTCTCTTTTTACATCTGAATTGTATTTGAAAACTAATAACGCTCTAATAGATTGAAGAATAATTTTAGGATCATCAACTTTCAAAAGTTCTAAAAGAAATGGGATTGCTTTCGGATTTCGCATTCTTCCGATAGATGAAGTTGCCTCTCGCCTAATCATAGAATTTTTATCATTTTGAGCAACTTCAGAAAGTTTCTGTAAATAATTCCCATTTTTAAGTTTACCCATATTTTTAACTGTCCACAATCGAATATTATCATTAGGACTTTTAAGAAAAGGTAATAAATATTCCCCTTCAAATTGATCGGGCAACCTTCCAAGGTTTGATAAAACAAATAATAGTTCTTTGTTCTGGTTACAGTTTTGGATTAATTTATATAGTTCGTTGATATTATTTGATTTTAATTCATCAATGTACTGTTTACTTATCAATTTTATTTCTCCTATACTTATGAATCAATTATTGAAATACCCATTTTAATTAAAAATATAGAACTCGAACGTATTTTCATGCGATAGACATATAACTGGTGAACTCACCACCCGCCGGCGTACCCGGTCGGGTGGAGTGATTTGTTATGCGCGCTTTGCCCTGTCAAGAGATTTGGCCAATAAACTCAAGAACGCAATATATTCCAAAGCTTTTTCTGGATCATCCTCGATGATCTCGTGTGCCCTAGGATTTCTGAGCGCGAGCATAGCTCCTGCGTAGAGAAACATCATTCCCTGCTGTTCATTTTGATCTGTTTCGGTCTTTAAATCATTAAATTTCAGAATAGGGTTTTTCGGACTAAAAACCTTTTGCATGAGCTCAGTACCGCTAATATCACTTCTGCCGCTCTGTATCTTTACCAATCCGTCTAAGACCTTGCACGCATCCTCTACGGCATTCGCGTAATGGCTGTCTCGAAAAAGTTTTTCCACGGCGCGCTCGATTTCCGGGTGAATCTCAAGATCACCATATGCCTTCAGGGCTCTTCCTGCTGGGGATTCTCCTAAATCGCCAATATTTTCCTCAAATAAATCAATTATGGTGCTCAGGTTGGATATGGCTTTCTCAATGCCTCGTTTATAACCTTCTCTTACTTCGTGAAGGGGCGTGGTATACATCGAGCTTGCCCAAGCCGTATCCAACATTCTAATACTGAACCGCTGATATTCGATTGTGTCGTTGCCAAAAATATCTATTAACGTAGAATCGATCTTTTGCTCTAAAGCATCAAATCTGGCCTCGCCACGTTTTTGGATTGTATTTACGTCGACTTTCTTAATCTCAGCAATACGCCGCTGTAATTTCGGGATCGCGACCTTCATTTGTTCCAGTGTAAGACTAGCAGATTGTGGTTGCTCCAGTTTTGATCGCATCACCATGGCCCTCATCCTTTATTGTTCAACTAAACGCCTAACGATAGATATATAGATTCTATATAAATCCTTTAGACTGCAAAATTGTGGTATAACACACCGTAGCACTTATAAATCTGAACATTTTAAATCCTTATTTAAGATAATATATCTGTAGGATTTTTTACTCCCTTTCCCTCCCCGATTAAGAACGTTATTAAGGATATGTGCTGCTTTTTGCCTTATACCTGCTCGAAATGAGACACTTTTTAGTAGATGATAATATATTTATTTTAAATAAGCAATATGTTTTTTGCTTAAACGGGATAGATAAATTTGAAAAAGGAACGATTTGTAACACACCCCTTAATCCCCTCTTCCGCCGGAGGCGGAGGGAGTAAATAAAGTGCATAACAACGATTTTTGCAATTGAATCAAAGCCTGCTATGTATCTTATAACAATATTTTCTACCTTTTTGCCGGAAGAAATGTTACTGTTATGAGCAATTCTACCGGCAGACCGGTATCCGGCGCCGTTAAGAGATTTTTTACCCGGTAGGGGAGACTGATTGTTTTAATTCCTGTATTCCTATCTGACGTGTTTGTGATGCGGCAAAGGACCGTTTTCATACCGGGAATAACGATGCTTTGGGGGAATCTAATTCCCTCCACTGCTCCTGTTGATACAAGCTCATACCTGACGTCTGAATCGTTATAAATCTGGGCGTTTGCTGAACCCCTGCCAGTGATTGTTAATTCAGAGGTGAGCAGTTTTATCGAGCCGTTAAACAGGGGTTTGAGAAACTGCTCCTCACCGACAATTGTATTCCCGAAATAGACGGCGGTTCTCCGAGCGACCAGTGCCTCTTTTATTGCCTCCTGTGTCTTTTTCTCAGCAAAAACGAGGGTCATCGGCCGGTGCTCGCCATTATAAAAATCATATTGAAGGTTTATCGGACTGTGGGTATCGGATGAGCCAATCAGGGTAATCTTCTTATCTATGCACCACTGGAGCGCCAGGGGATAATAGCTCGCATCATTAAAAATTTCCATTCCGTTCATCCAGCCGTTTGTATAGATTTCAGTATGCTCATCGTACCAGATTGGTATTTCATTCGGTTGTCTCCATCCGGGGTGATTCCAGACTATAAATGCCCCCTGCTCGGCGGCGGCTTTCAAGGCATCCCGAAAATCTTTTGTATCAAGCGCCGATGCATCCTTGATAAAGAGGGTATTGAAGTGCCCCGGCGGCATATCCCGGGTGATCTCCGCTCCTTTAATGAGTATTATTCCCAACGACTGTGCCCCAGCCGCCGCAATCTCATAGCTCCGATTATGATTCATAGGAATATCGCTTTTATGAGGTTGATATTCAATGTGGTCGGTAATCGCAATAGCATCCAGACCCTCCCGCCAAGCCTCTTCCGGGCGAACCGTGGGCCATACATCACCGTCCGAAAATACTGTATGAATATGAAAATCGCACTTAAGGGTAATGTACCCGGGAATATCGGGAATCCGTATTTCATTCCTGACGCCAACCTGTGCTGAAACCGGTGAAACGAGCAGGAGGGTTAAACTTACTATAAAGATAATTACAAAAATCCGCCTGTGCAATAGTCTGCAAACCATTTTTCTTCTCCCTACAGCATCTTAATAATTATTCTCTCTATTATAGTAAATATCGTTGATAATACAGGGACACTATACTAATATTAATAGCGATGATTTTTTGCCGGTGGCTATCCTGCGGAATGACATTGTGCGGATAGTCGGGCTGTAAATCTGGTGATGCGTGCCATACGCAAATGTATAAAACTATACGTACTTTGTCAAAAAATTAGTATTGTGTCCGCGAATTTCTCGAATTATTTTCTCACTTCTTCGATGAATTTTTTTATCCCTTCATAAATACCTTCGGCAATCCGATGCCGGACAGCCGATGAGTGAAGATCCAGCCGGTCTTTCTCATTGGTTAGATAACCCGCTTCAACTAAGGTATTCGGCATTGGTACCCCCCAGAGAACTAAAAATCCCGCCTGCTTTACTCCATTGTTCGGAAATTCGGTTGTTCGTCCCAGCCCTTCAGAGATAAATCCGGCAAGTTTCTCGCTTTCCTTTGCAAATGCACTCTGGGTAATGGCTAAAACCATTTTATCTTCTTCAGTCAGTTCCCGGTTGGGATTCTTTCCTTCATACAGATTCATAACATTATTTTCCCGTTGAACGACTTCGAGCACCTCGAGTGCGTCCTGGGTTTTTTCCGGATGGAGAAAATATGTTTCAAACCCTCGCAGATTGTTATTTGTGTTTGAATTTATGTGAATGCTGATAAACAATTTGCCGGCGTTATTGTTTGCTATTCTTGCCCGCTCCTGAAGAGGGACAAACACATCAGTTTCTCGAGTATAAATTACTTTTTCAACCAGCTTACTGGTCGTTATTAATTTGCCTAAATTCAGTGCTATGTCAAGGACAATATCTTTCTCTTTTATGCCGTCTGGACCGATTGTTCCCGGGTCTCTTCCGCCGTGTCCGGGGTCAATCACGATAGTGTCTATTGCCCATTTCTCTTTTTCTTTTGCGATAAGCTCTTGTACGTCACTTTTTTTACCTGGAATTACCAGTTCATAGAGAACATTTGCGGTTTGTGAAGTGCCCTTTTTTGTAAGACTGATTAAAATCTCACCGGATTGCTGATCTTCTATTGCTTCATAATGTTCAATAGTACTAGATAGCCGAAAGATAATGGTCGCAATTTCCGGGAACTGAAATGCATTTAAACCACGGACAAGCCTTCCCTCTATTGGAGTGGAATTTATTTTTGCAGTATCCAGTTTCCCACCATAAAATTCAACAGTAAAATGATGCTTACTGGTATCGGACCAGGAATGGAAATCATTTCCGAAGTATTTCAGTGTTTTAATATGAATAAGGATCCCGTTTGTTTTTTCTTCAATAAAAAAATCCGTGATATTTATTGCAGTGCCAAAATTAATATCAAGTGTTTTATTGTTTTCGTCAAAATTATAATCGCCGGGAAGATTGAGGTCAAGCACTTTCATAAATTCGCGAAGAGGAAAATAGTATGCATCAAGATATTCTTTCACCTCTAATGGCATTTGATACACGGTATTTTCAATTCTTATAAATGGATTATCCGCAAAGAGCAGTATATGAGTTCCAAGGATATTAATTGCTCCGGCGTGTAAAACGGTATCTATAGAGTAAGAAACTTCTAATGCTTCAGCAAAATCTTTCAGAGAAACATAGTAATCACCAATCAGTTCTCCTTGGTCGGTTATACTCATCAGAAAGACTGTCCGCTGTGGAGTTGTGTGTATTACTGTTTGAATGAGCTGTTGCGCCTGCAGCGGGAATACATTAAAAATCAGACACAGGAATAAATATGTCAAGAAAGTTTTTTGAATCTTCATAATCACGATATGCTCGTTTAAAAAAGTTATGTTGAAAGATATATATCACTATTATATACAGAGACCTTTGAAAAAATTCATTCCCTGCCTGTCCCCATAGTATGAAAGCGGGGATGACAAAAGGACAATTAAATCAAAAGCTTCATAATACTAATGACACGCTTATACGGCAAAAATGTTTCTTTTTTCTCATTTTTTGTTAGTTTAATAAGGATTATACTGTAAAAAGGTTCATTTTTACCAATGCCGCTCCTCCTAAAAGCGGTGCATTTTCTCCTAATGCAGTGCCGATAATTTTTACCTGTTCGCAGGTACCGGGCATTGCAGTTTTACGAATGATGCTCGCTGCTTTTTCTATAATAGCGGTTCCGATTAATTCATACAGTCCGCCTCCCAATACAATCATATCCGGGGCTAAAATATGTATCAGATTTACTAATGTGGTACCAATGGAATAGCACGCTGAATCAACGACCTTCACGGCGGCAGGCTCGCCGGAGTTATATGCTTGAGCAATTGCATACGTTCTATTTTTTGAAGAAGCAAAATGAGTATATAAAGGGGATGTTTTACCCAGACGGGCATACATCCGACGGATTCGCTTATAAATAGCGGTAGTACTCGCTACAGCTTCAAGGCAGCCGCGGCTGCCGCACGAACACCGGGGTCCGTGTTCCTGGATAATGATATGTCCAATCTCTCCGGCACTTCCTGATGAACCGACATATAATTTTTTGTCTATTATAATTCCACCACCGATACCGGTGCCGATAAACATTCCGATAATATTGTTTATGCCTCGTCCTTCTCCAAAATGTGCCACCCCTAAAGTAGAAAGGTTTGTATCGTTTTCAAACCAGATTGGTACTGGAAATAATGACTCGCAGTGTGATTTAATCGGTATGTTTCGCCATTTTAAATTTGGTGCAAAACTGATTACTTCGCGTTTTAAATCAAATGTACCCGGACAGCCGATTCCAATTCCGTAGACGTGAGTATACGGTACCATCGCTTCCCGAAGCATTGTTTCAAATGATTTGTTGATATACGTGAGGATTTCGCCCCAGGGTTTTTCCACAGGAGTCAGTATCATTTTGTGAAATGCAATAGTGCCATCCGCAGTTATCAGTCCCATTCGAACCTTTGTCCCGCCAATATCAATGCTGCCGTAATAATTCATATCGAATCCCCATTCAATTCGATTCTGTGCGAAAATAATTCGTTTTAATCATTATAAATGTAACGTTTCTGATTCACGCATTCAATAAATTTCTTTACATAATTTTTGTATATGATGCAATTTAGTCTTGAAATTTGTGTATAATAACAGTAGATTATTGAAAAAAGGTAATATATGAGACTATGATAATTGCAAGAAAGATATATTTGTTTAATTTTGTGCTGATCAGTATTTTAGTTCTCTTTATAACACCGCACTCCTCCGTAAGTCAGATATCAATATTAAAGGAAGAACCAAATCCATTAACGGTGTATTTTTTAGGTTTTCCATCTGAAATTGAAAATACTGTGGATGCAGTCGTCCTTTTGCAAGTCAGCTATGATAAGATGCGGTTTCTTAAAAAGGGAGAACAGTATGTTGCAGTGTATGATTTTACGGTAGAGCTTTTTGATGGTACGGAAAAGGTCATAGACAAAAAATACTGGTCAAAAGAATTTATACTTGAAGACTTTAAAGAAACACTTAATGAAAATGAGGTGTTTCTTGAGCCAATCCGATTTTCGCTCAAACCGGGATTTTACCGATATTATGCTGAAATGATAGATACTGATTCTAAAAAATCATTTTATCGGAGAGAATCAAAAATATTTTCCCCTTACTGGGCTACGGGCGTTGGAGTGAGTGATCTCATTTTGTCGTATGGAACGGAGAATAAATCACTCCTGCACGACGTCATTCCAAAAATGGATGAATTGAAAATACCTTATGAGAGGGGATTTTCAATCCAACTTCAGTTGTTTAGTTCAGAGCTTAAACCGGTTGTTTTTGTATGGAATCTTAAAAATACCCATACCAATGCCGTTGTGTTAAAAGATTCAATTACCCTCCAGCCAACAAAGCATACAATAGATTTTTCGGTGGGCATTGCCGGGTCTACGATTCCATCCGGAAGCTATATGTTTCAGGGGCAGATAAGTAATTCAAAACAAAGAAAACAAGTAACGGTATATCCATTCAGAGTTGTCTGGACCAATAAACCCATATCATCATATAATCCTTCCCTTTCCCTTGAACAAATGGTATATATCCTTTCTAAAGAAGAATATAATAGAACAAAACGGATGATAGATGAAGAAAAACGGGATTTTTTTGAATCATACTGGAAAGCACGCGACCCAATACCTGAAACACCGCAGAATGAGTTAATGGAGGAGTATTTTTATAGAGTAGATTATGCAGATGAATATTTCTCTTATCAAAACGTTTCAGGTTGGAAAACAGACCGGGGGAGAATTTACTGTATTTACGGCAAGCCGGATATGAAGGAAACTGCCTATATGGATATTCAACGGATGCCCATTGAAGTCTGGACATATAAAACTGCACGAAAACGATTCACTTTTATTGATTCCCAGAAAATTGGGAAGTACGAACTTAAGGATGAAACAGATATTATAAAGTAATCTCGGTTTCTCTATTTTTAAGATGAAACTTTTGAAAAATTATCATTTTAAATTTATAGAGAAACAGAGAATGCTGCCTCTTTACGAATGCAAATTTCAAAAAATAGATTAAATCAAAGATTTTTAAGATTATTAAGAAGTATTTAAATAAATTCATCATATATTGATTATGGATTTAAAGACTATCTTTACTAATGAGGCGCCTGCACCGGGAGGTCATTATTCACAGGCAATTGTTCATAATGGTATGGTGTATGTTGCGGGCCAGCTTCCCATTGATCCGGTTACTGGTAATAAGGTATTCGGAACGATTCAGGAACAAACTGAACGAGTATTAAAAAATATTGAGGCAATTCTAATCACGGCAGGGAGCAGTAAACAGTGTATACTGAAAACTACCGTATATATTACGGATATAAACGAGTGGAGTGCTGTTAATGCGGTGTATGAGCGTTTTTTTGGCAGTCATAAGCCTGCCCGTGCCGTTGTGCCGGTGAATACCCTTCATTATGGTTTTAAAATAGAAATTGAAGCAATTGCGGCTCTGGAAACAGAAAACACTTAGTATGAAAACTCCACCGAAACTGAATGACATTCTTACTGCACACGAGCGGATTAAGTCGTACATTCATCGGACACCGGTGATGACCTGCGCAACCCTTGACCGAATGACCGGTGCGTCATTATTTTTTAAATGCGAGAACTTTCAAAAAGGCGGTGCATTTAAAGCTCGTGGCGCATTTAATGCAGTGTTCTCGTTATCTAATGAGGAAGCCAGCAGTGGAGTAATAACCCATTCCTCTGGAAACCACGCAGGCGCATTAGCAATCGCCGCTCAGGTGCGGAAAATTCCTGCATATATTGTGATGCCATCCACCGCACCAGCGGTTAAAAAAGCGGCGGTTGAAGGATATGGCGGGAAAATCACCTTTTGTGAGCCAACACTCACAGCCAGGATTGAAACAACTCAACTGCTTATTGCTGAAACGAATGCTCTACTGATTCATCCGTATGACGATTACCGCATCATCGCCGGAGCCGCCACTGCTGCACTGGAATTGCTTGAAGATATTCCCGGTCTTGATTATATTTTTGCTCCGGTCGGCGGCGGCGGGCTTGTCTCTGGAACTGCGTTGATTGCCCATTATATGAATCCTCATATAAAGATTGTTGGGTGCGAGCCCCAAAACGCTAATGACGCATACCGCTCATTCAAAGAAGACCGGCTGGTTCCCATTGAAAATCCAAAAACAATCGCCGATGGTCTCCGCACAATGCTCAGTGATAAAACATTCGGCATTATAAAAAAATATGTTGATGATATTATTACGGTTACGGAAGAGGAAATAATTACTGCACTGCGTACAGTGTGGGAGCGGGTGAAAATCATCATTGAGCCGTCATCAGCCGTTGCTGTAGCACCGATTCTGTATGGAAAATTTTCCGCACCCGGAAAACGCATTGGCATTATTCTTTCCGGCGGGAACGTTGATTTAAAAAATCTGCCGTTTTGAGAATAATTCTGTTTGAAAATCTAATAATTATAATGATTTATTTTGTTCGAAAACGTACATAGTACAATATGTGCATAAAATGTTTGTGAGATATATCTGTGGAACTTGTTCCCGGTAAGACCTATCAATTTTCAAATACTGTTCTTATCAATTATGAAGAAGAAGGCAATGGCGATAAGACTGTTATCTTCTTACACGGATTTGCCGCATCACTGCAATACTGGAAATCGTTGAGAGAACGGTTAACAGTGCTTCCGTGTAGAAGATTTTTCCTTGACCTGAAAGGATTCGGTTTTTCCTCAAAGCCCGATGACAAACAATACTCTGCGCTCCATCAGGCAGAAATTGTAAACGGATTCATTACGTATCACAATCTCAATAATGTAACGCTTATTGGCCATTCATATGGCGGCGGTGTCGCTCTTATTACTTATTTAATCCGAAAAGACAAGTTTGAAAATAATCCCATCAAAAAACTGGTGCTTATCAACAGCGCCTGGTATATGCAAAAGATACCGTTAGTTATAGCATACGTAAATGTTCCTGTTTTAAAAACCATTGTAAAGTATCTGGTACCGAATCGCATCGTCGCACGGTACTCTCTTCAGCACGTTTATTATAATTCCTCATTAATCACGCCTGATAAAATTAATACGATCGCACACTTTATGTCCCTGCCGGGAAGTTCAACGGCGCTTGCATATTCAGCCCATCAGCTTGTACCTGAAAATTACACAGAGCTGAAAGACAAATTGCAGACGATTGATGTACCGGTGCTTATTATATGGGGCGAGAATGACCGGATAATTCCGGTAAAAAATGCGTATCGGTTCAAAAATGATATTCCGTATGCTGAGCAGATAATACTCCCCGAATGCGGGCATATCCCCCACCAGGAAAAACCAGATGAGACATATTCTGCAATTGCACGATTTATAAATAGATAATTTCTAATATGATTTTTTTATAATAGCTAAAACAAAGAATTAACCGCAAAGATCCTCCAAATCTACCACAAAGATGGCAGACGGCGGGCAGGAGCAGATAAGACGCAGAGAGCCGCAGAGAAGAATCATCTATTAGAGAATTGAAAATTCAAAAAGCGTTTGCAGGCAATTATTAAAAGTATCAGGAATTATTATTTCCCATAGACTGCGGGGTTGATTTTGTATTTACGGATTTCGGGATAACCATCTTTATCTTTACCCCAAGTGTATTCATATCCGTTAGATACATAATTGAGAACGTTAGGAAAATACACCCGTTTAATAAATTTCTTTGCATTCATATCAAAAATATCAACCGGTTTCGTTAATGTATTTTCTTTAGGTGATTTATAAAAATTCTCCTCATATAAAAACAAAAACAAATAATTACCATCTGACAATATAGTATATACTGAAGGTAAATATTTCTGCTTACGCAAATTATTCGCAAATTCATTACGTCGCGCTAGAGCTTCATCTGTCATCGTTTTTTGTCTTATAGTAAGAGTTTTAAGATATTCATCAGAGATTACTATTGGTTTAAAATTTTGTTTAATCACTGTATCTTTAAAATCAATTAGTGAAATAATATGTATTGTATACCAAGAACTACCTTTTTCATTAATAGTATCTTTATATGTATTGATATAAGTTACATTATTATTTGATAAAACCCGCCATAGAAAATTTCCTAATAATACATCTCTTTCTGGTTGTATATCACAATATATTTCTTTAATTTGCTGAGTATTGTCATAGAGCAGAGTAAGAACTTTATTATTATTAATCAACACTCTATATACTAATTCCTTTGAATTTAATGGATATATCGGAAATGTTTCTCCTATATTTTTTAATGAATATCCTTTTGATATAAGATATTTCTCCAATACCGGATTTGTGTCTAACCGTTTCATTTCTACAAATTTAAAATCAGGAGTATAAAGATTATAATAAAATGAAACGTTAGTTTTACCACTTATTGGGGTGGATATTCCTAAAAAATATCCAGTGGGTCCCATTGTTAATATAACAGGAAAAATACCAGGCATATATTCTCCTGGTCCCTGTCCCTGTCTTCCAAGTATAATTTTCGGTTTTCCATTTATATCATATACCTTTATCTTAAACTCATCACTCACTAAAATATCTCCCTGTGCGTTTGCACAAACATTAAAAGGACGTACTAAAATATAATCTCCTGTTAAGCCAGAGTTCTCTCCGATAGTTTTTTCTAACTTTAATATATCATCCGCTGTCTGTAAATCATTTTTACCTTTTTGAAATCCACTGACGATGAATAAAACCACAATTGCACATAACACAGTGAATGTATATCTCATATAATCCCCCACCTTTAAAATCTAATTTCACATTAAAAGCATTATTTGTAATATTCTAATATATTTACGGTTTAAAATAAATTTTGTTTCCGTAACTAATAAATTATTCTAAACATTTTTACAACTGACTTATAATAAATTGACATTTATTATCAGTAAATAATTATTGTATATTCGGTAAAATATCTCTATATTTTTCTTATTTATTATAACGTTTGTGATTTTTTTATAAAATCACTAAAACAAAACATTAATCCAGCAAAAGCGGGAAGGAAAAAAGAGATCCGCCACAAAAAAGGCGGACAGAGAGCTGCAGAGGGATGTTATGATGAAGCCATAACGGGATGTGTAACGATGAAAGACAGAAAGCATTAGAATCGTATGAGGTATAGTATGCAGGGAATGAATCCGATAAGCTGTGCACGCTGTAATCTGCCATTGGAATATGTTGGCACGAAGAAATTCCACGAGGGAAGCCGGGGATGGGGATTTTTCCTCGGCGATTTAGGCGAATTATTCGTTCACCGTGAGCATTTTGATGTTTATGTCTGCAATCACTGTGGAAGTGTGGAGTTTTTTGTTGATGGCATCGGTGAAGAATTCCGTCCACATTGAAAAAATACCGCCTTTTTTTATTTTCCTAATGAAACTTGCTTGTTACATTGAGAGTATAATTTAGATTATATTAATTATTAATAAGAAATGGAGAATCATCTCTGTTTTCCTCCGTTTCAATTGTAGGGGTGGTTCGTGAACCGGACCTACAGAGAACGCAGAATGGAAGAATAAATAGTTTTATAGAATAAATTGTTAAAGCGAGGATTGTTCAATGGTGGAGAAAGACAAAATAATGATTGAAGCAAAGGGATTGAGTAAGTATTACGGTCCCTTTGTGGCGATTAAAAATGTAAGCTTTGCCATTCCGGCGGGGCAAATTGTAGCATTTTTAGGTCCCAATGGTGCCGGTAAGACAACCACGATGAGGATATTGAGCGGATTTCTTTCTGCCAGTGAGGGCGATGGGTTCATAGCCGGCTATAATGTCAGAAGCGAGCGGCTGGAGGCAGAGAAAAGTTTAGGATATCTTCCCGAAAATGGTCCACTATATAATGAAATGACCCCGCTTGAGCTTTTAAATTTCTTCGGTGAAGTGCGCGAGCTCACTCCAGAAATGCTGAAAGAGCGTATTACTGCAGTAACAAAACAATGTGCTCTTGAGGAAGTACTTGAAAAACCGATTGGAAAGCTCTCCCGCGGGTATCGTCAGCGTGTCGGTCTTGCACAGGCGCTCCTTCATAATCCGGATGTATTAATAATGGATGAGCCGACAATGGGACTTGATCCAAACCAAATTCGGGATTTCCGTAAGAATATTAAAGCTCTGGGGAAAACAAAAACAATTCTATTATCCACTCATATTCTCCAGGAAGTGGATCCAGTTGCTGACCGGGTAATATTAATTAATCGGGGAAGAATTGTTTTTGATGGAAAACCAGATGACCTTAAAGAGGACGGCTCTCTTGAGAAGCCGTTCTACCGATTAACGGCGGAAGATACACCGCGGATAATAACTGCTTCCAAGGAGGTACAATGATGAATAGCAATCTTGATATAAACGCTATCAAACTCACCATTCAAAAGAAGCTGAATATCAATAAGAGGATTGTAACAGCGCTCGTCAAACGAGATATCCGTATGTATTTTACGAATCCTACCGGATATGTATTCATTACCTTATTCATCTTTCTCAGCGCTGCGGCGGCATTTTGGCAGGAGCGGTTCTTTCTCAATAATTTAGCGAATCTTGAATTATTGAATAACCTGTTTCCATATCTCCTGCTCTTTTTTATTCCGGCATTAACGATGGGAGTGTGGGCAGATGAGCGGAGACAAGGGACCGATGAATTGCTGCTGACGATTCCTGCTGCCGATTTAGAGATTGTTTTGGGTAAATATATTGCGGCACTCGGTGTGTATACGGCATCACTGATAATATCATTGAGCCATATGATTGTGCTGTGCTGGCTTGGCAGTCCCGATTTAGGATTAATGTTCAGCAATTATATCGGATTTTGGCTCATCGGGGCGGCATTCATTTCTATCGGAATGGTTGTGTCTCTTTTGAGTCCGAATATTACTGTTGGGTTTATCGCCGGCGCAATTTTTTGTTCATTATTCACCTATTTGGGTGCTGTCGGTGGAATATTTGGTGAGGGATTCAAGGGAGCAGTTTCAAGTCTGACCGTTTTTAATTCATTTGCGGATTTTTCCCAGGGTGTCATCAGCTTCTCTGGATTGGTGTATTTTATATCGCTTACTGGTGTAATGCTGTATGGCAATGTGATTCTGTTAGGGCGGCGCCACTGGCCCATTAAAGCCGATGGATACAAGATGTGGGTGCATTATACCATACGCACTGTTTCAATTATCATTGCAATTATTGCTTTGAATTTCATTTTGGGCAAATTAAGCCTCCGCCTGGATGTTACCCGTGAACAGCTTCATTCGTTATCCAGTGAAACGCACCGCTTGATAAAAGACATACCAAGCAATCGGAAAATATTTATTCATGCGTATGTCAGTAAAGACGTCCCGCAAATAATGGTTCAAACCCGGGAAAATCTGATGAACTTTTTGCGGGAAATTGATGCATTAGGCGGGAATAAAATAGATGTTATAATTCGCAATACTGAGCCATATTCTGCGGAAGCACGCGAAGCGCGTGAGAAATTCAATATTAGCCCACAGGAAGTATTAGAACAGGGAGCAGCCCGCTCGAAAGTCTCACAGGTGTTTATGGGTGTTGCATTTACCTGCGGTGCCGAAGAGGAGATAATTCCGTTTTTCGACAAAGGGCTGCCGGTTGAATATGAACTCGTTCGAAGCATCAGGGTGGTTGCAAAAACCTTACGAAAAAGGATAGGTATTCTGGATACTGAAGCTCGGATATTTGGCGGGTTGGATTTCAAGACGTTTCAGTCTACACCTGAGTGGCAGATAGTTTCAGAATTAAAGAAACAATATGATGTGATAGAAATCAATCCTTCAAACCCCATACCAGAGGATATTGATGGTCTCTTAGTAGTAATGCCCTCAACGCTACCGCAACCGCAAATGGATGAATTAAAATATTTTATTGAATCAGGTAAGCCAACCCTCATATTAGATGATCCGCTTCCCCTGTTTGACTTAGGGTTAGCGCCGGTTCTCCCCAGCGGAGCGAATAGAAATCCTTTTATGAATCAGGGTGCGCCCCCGGAAGAAAAGGGAAATATATCAGAGCTTTTAGGTTCGTTTGGTATTTTATGGAACGCATCTCAGGTTTCCTGGGATACGTATAATCCGCATCCGGAGATTTCACAGGCTCCGCCGGAATTTGTCTTTATGAGTGCTGCGAATAAGAACGCTCAATCATTTGCGAAAGACAATAAAGCAAGTGCAAAACTTCAAGAAGTTGTATTGTTATTCCCCGGCACCATCCAACAGAATAGGGAAACACCAATAACCTTTACTCCATTGCTCAAAACGGACAATATGTCCGGGATACTTTCGTTTTATCAGTTAGTTCAGCAGAGTTTCTTAGGCATTCAGCTTGTGAACCCCCGGGCGATTCCCCATATACAGATAAATGACAATAAAATTCTTGCTGTTCACGTTGCTGGTCTGTCGCCGACTGATTCGACAAAACAATTCAAAGTTATTTTTATTTCAGACGTTGATTTCATTGCAGACCAGTTTTTTAATCTCCGGAGACAGGGAATTGAAACCTTCAATTTCGATAATGTAACCTTTTTCCTGAACTGTATTGATGTGCTTGTTGGTGATGAATCGTTTATTGATTTGCGGAGCAGACGGGTGAAACATCGGACACTTGAAGCAGTTGAATCAAAGACGAGTAAATCAATCGCAAAGCGGATGGAGGATGAACAGAATGCCGAGAAGGAGGCGCAGGATGCTTTAAATCAGGCTCAGCTCCGTTTGAATGAAAAAGTAGCGGAAATTGATAAACGCACGGATTTAGACCTCCAGACAAAGCAGATTATGGCGCAGAATGTACAGGAAGTAGAAAACCGAAAATTTGAAGCATTAAAACAGAATATTGAGACAGAGAAAAAAGCGAAAATTGAGATGAGCCAGGAAGAATTGGAAGCACAGATTCAAGGAATTCAGAGCAATATAAAAATGTATGCCGTGTTAGTACCGCCGATTCCTGTAATTTTCGTCGGTATTATGATATTTTTACGCCGCAGTAAACGCGAACGAGAAGGTGCTGCATCAGCACATAGATTGAGGGGGTAGAAATATGACCGAAAAGAAACGAACAGTAACCTATGTATGGGTTGCACTCGGGTTATTTGTATTAGCATTAGTAACTACGATACCGGGTTCAAGAACTCCCAAAGAATTTTTTGACCAGGGTGAGCCGTTTTATCCGAACTTCACTGACCCCAATACGGCAGCCACGCTTGAGGTGGTTGATTTTAATGAAGAAACCGGTGCAGCAATTCCCTTTAAAGTAACATTTGAGAACGGAAAATGGATAATTCCTTCGCATTATAATTATCCGGCAAACGGGAAAGACCGGTTGGCAAAAACGGCCGCCGGTGTTATTGATGTTAAAAAAGATGATTATAGAACCGATAATCCAACAGAATATGAAGCATTAGGAGTCATAGACCCGTTAGACCAAACGGTAACCAATGTAACGGGACGCGGCAAACGGGTTACCATTAAAGGTACTGGAGATAAAATCTTAGCTGATTTCATCATCGGTAAAAAAGTTGAAAGCAGTGAGGGAATGTATTTTGTCCGCGTGCCCAGCCAGAAACGCGTCTACGCCGCAAAAATGGACATTGATATCTCATCCAAATTCAGCGACTGGATTGATTCTGATTTACTGAAGGTAACAAAGGATGATATTCAGCGTGTTACCATTAAGGATTATTCAATTAATGAGCGTACCCGGTTAATTGAAAATCATGATTTGATGGTGTTAACAAAGAAGGATTATTCCTGGTTGGCTAATAAAATGTTAGCAACTGAAGAAGTTGACAATGTAAAAATGAATGATCTGTTGACTGCTTTAGATGAGCTTTCAATTGTTGATGTGCGGCCGAAACCGGAAGGATTAACAGAATCCCTCCAGAAAATGTCCGGTCCAATTCGAATAACACAATCGGATGTACAATCATTACAGAGCAAAGGTTTTTATTTCACTCAGGAGGGTTCATTGGTTTCAAATGAGGGGGAAATTGAAACCGAAACAAAGGACGGTGTCGTCTATATTCTCCGATTCGGTGAAGTCGTTTTCGGGACCGGAGAAACAGCCGCTGCCAGCAGCGATACCGCAAAAGTCAAGGAAAGCGGTGAAAACAGATATATGTTTATGTCTGCTTTCTTTAATAATAATAATTTCAAAGAGCCACCAAAGCCAACGGATACCAATTTTACCAATAAACCCGATAGTGCCTTGTCAGCCGCTGATAAAGAAAATAAAGAGCGCGATAAGGCATACAAAGAATGGCAAAGAACTGTCGAAAAAGGGCATAAAATTGCTAAAGACCTCAATGATGGATTCGCAAAGTGGTATTATGTCATTTCTTCCTCAAGTTTCGATAAAATCCACAAAAAGCGGAAGGACTTAGTAGTAAAAAAGAGCAAATAAGGATTACTTTTTCAGCAATTACAGGCGTATGTAGTATTCCATATACGCCTTAATGATGAAAAGCGAAATGTAGGAGAGTTCAATGAAAATGCGGTACGTAATGAAGCTGATGACGGCTTCTGTGATTGTTGTCTTTTGTATAGGTGTTTTTTATTCACGCTCTTTTGGTCAGACCAAGCTGCCTATTTTGGAAAAGCCGTTTAAAATACTGGCAGGGGATAAACCGATACAGACTGAAATGGCTCATGCGGCGCCGTTTTTGTATGATTTCAACAAAGACGGCAAAAAGGATTTAATTGTGGGGCAGTTCGGCGGCGGAAAAGTGCGGCTATACCTGAATAATGGAACCGATGCAAATCCACGATTTGATACTTTTTCGTATATTCAAGCGGCTGGTAAGGATGCATCCGTGAAGGCTAGCTGATGCATTGGCTTTGATCCACAGTTGGTGGATTTGAATGGTGATGAAATTGATGATTTGATTTCAGGCGATTATGCTACTGGTCTTATCAGTTTCTTTGAAGGAACGAAAAACGGTTTCAAACAGAGTGTTCTTATACCCGAAGATTGGAAACCTGAATCAAACCAAGAACAAGCCCCGATGGATAGATTAATGGGCACCGCATATTTTCTTGACTGGGATAGAGACAGCGACCTCGATATGCTGGTTGGAAATGTGAGAGGTGGAGTTTACATCAATATTAACACAGGCACAAAAAAAGAATTTAAATTTGGCAAACGGATTCCTCTTAAAGTTGGAAGTGATACTTTAAAAGTAATTCAGAAATCAGATCCGTTTCCTGTTGATTGGGATAATGATGGAATATTAGATTTGGTTGTCGGAGATGAAGCCGGCGGCGTTACCTTCTTTAAAGGGAAAAAAGACAGAACATTTGAAAAAGGAATTTCAATTTTTACCGGCAAACCGGTACCTTCAGGGAAGTTTGATGAAGTTTCAAAATGGGAAAAAACTGACACTGGTATGGACTGGTACCGTCTCCGTATTAATGTTACAGATTGGAATAACGACGGCAAGCTTGATTTAATTGTTGGTTCCTGCAGCTCTAATGAGAAAGATAACGGATGCGTGAATGTGTTTCTCCGAAAATAGATAAAAATGGAGCTCAGTATAGGTAAAGAAACACTTGTGAGCAAATATATATTAAATCGTGCCCGGTTTCTGACCGGGCACGGTTGTTTTCAGCTCTGCCGTTTATTCATCTCCTGAGAGGATGGAGGAAACGTTAAAAAAGTTCTGTTTATAGCAACCATCTGTAGATTGCTCCCTAAAATCCACTCATAGGACTGCCTTTTGGAAGCGAGGGATATGAAGATTTAATGTGAAAATAAAAAAGGTCTGTTTTTACAGACCTTTTTTGTGGCGCCTCCCAGAATCGAACTGGGGACACATGGATTTTCAGTCCACTGCTCTACCGACTGAGCTAAAGCGCCTAAAAAATTTAAAATGCAAATTTATATAATTTTATTTTCCTATGCAAGTATTTTATTGAATAATTTAACCTTCCACTAAGTCTGCTGTGTTCCGTGAAACTCGTGGATTATTTTTATCACATTCTCCATTGTATCTTCAACGTTAAACAGTTCTAAGTCTTCTAATGAAACTCTCTCTGTTGTGAGCATCGGGTTCTGCATCCAATCCAATAAGCCTTTCCAATACTCACTTCCTATCAAAATGACCGGGAATCGCTTAATCTTATGGGTTTGCATGAGGGTCAGCATTTCAAATAATTCATCAAGGGTGCCGAATCCGCCGGGGAATGCTACAAAGGCGTGCGCATACTTAACAAACATCACTTTCCGCACGAAGAAATATCGGAAACTGATGAGTTTCGTGATGTATTTGTTGGGGATTTGCTCGGTTGGCAGCTCGATATTGAGCCCCACCGAAATTCCGTCGGCTTCATACGCACCCCGGTTAGCCGCCTCCATAATTCCCCCGCCCCCGCCGGTTATCACGCAGAGATTCTCTTTAACAATAAGCCGCCCTAATTGACGTGCCTTTTCATAATAGAGTTCTCCCGGTTTCGTGCGGGCTGAACCAAATATTGTTACTGCCGGAGGAAGTGTGTTCAATACTTCAAATCCGTCAACAAATTCTGCAACAATCCTGAAAACCCGCCAGGCATCTTCTAAATTATGCTGTAAATATAAGTCTTTGTCAATTGGAAGAGATTCCATAATTTATTAACCGAACTTTTGTATTAGTTAATTCCTATCTAACTGCAGAGGCCCTCCAAAAAGACGGCGGGCAGACCCTCCACAAAGACGGCGGGTCTCTGCGGTTAATTCTTTGTTTTAGTGATGTTATAAAAAAATCACTAAAGTTATATATTAAGTTAATTTTATTTATTGATTTGCTATTTACCAAGCGTCTTATCAGTTGAAATTTATTGAACTCGGAAACTCCATGTTTCGGAGAACGAATTCATTCCAATAGGATCTTTTGTGATGCTTGCGACTTTCCAGTAATAGGTCCGTCCAGGCTCTAAGGCAGTTGTTCCATTGTACTGCACAGTTGTTTGAGTGTTTGTTACAATTCTCTTCCAGATTTCAACTCCCAACAGGGTTGATTGCACAATAATGCAATATTGAGTAGCATGGTTAACGGGCTGCCAGCTAAATGTTGGCAATGGGCTCACGCTCTGTCCGCTAACAGGGCTTATTAATATCACATGAGAAAGTGCAATATCCCCGTCAGCGTTTGATGCAACACTTTCACTTCTGCCTTTATCATACGCCTTGATTTTGTAATAATACGTTGTATCAGTCATTATTGAGGTGTCGGTGTAATAATTGTTAACCGTTGAGTCAATAAACGTCGCTGAGTTTGTAAGAAAATCGGTCGAATTTCCCCGATAAATTTGATAGCCGCGGACATCGGATTCAGGATTACTGTTCCAGGAGAGCTCAATCAGCGGGGCAGTAATGTTCTGGGCTTTAGCAAAGAGATTCTGGGGCTGACCTGGCGGCGTAGTATTATAGGGTGTGCCAGAAACGGGGTCACTTTTCGGGCTTTCATTTCCTGAAAAGTCATACGCTGACACCCGGTAATAATACGTGGTTGTATATTCTAATTGTTTATCCTGATATGACGTTGCCGTAGAGTCCATTATTATATGATAATTCGAATAAATGTCATTATTTTCTGCGCGATATAATCGGTAACCTTTTAAATCTTGTTCGGTATTTGGAGTCCATTGGATATGGATTTCTCCGTTTCCGACACTGGTAAGAGTTGGAAGCGCTGGTTTTGCCGGTGGGGTTATATCCCCGACGACCGGACCAACAAGAGGATTTTTTTCCGTTTTTGAACAGGTGCTTATGAATGGCACTGCAATTATGAGGATTAATTGTAAAAAACGCCGCGATTTTTTCATTTTCCGTCTCCTCATTCAGGCATACGTGAGAATTATACTTAATTATTACAGAAACTAAATCTGATATATAATGTTAAAAATATACGATATTTATAGATACAATGCAATAGGATTATAGGCTGTTTATCAGCTTTAAAATTTGAAATGAATAATTGCCACTATAAGCGAGGTTCGGTGGTTTTTGCAATCGTTATTTAAAGAAAATGAAAAAGGGCTCCACCGTATAAGTTATTCTTATGAATGAGGCAAAGCCCAAATAAAGTTTATTAACAGATAAAAATTGGTAATAACATTGTATTCAATACGAGATTGTAACTTTTTTATTCTTGCATTTTCAGAGCACAATGTGTATAATATTCTATAAATTATAGGTAAAGTAATTGCTCGCAGGTAAAATGAGCAGTATAATTTTTTGATATGAAGCATTATATTGAATATATCGGTGCGATTGTTTTCATCTGGATAATTCGGCTTTTTCCATTAGGAATCATTTATAAAATTGGTGCGGGAATAGGATTGTTTATGTATTATGTGATTCCCATTCGGCGGTCAATTGCATTAGAAAACATAAAAGCGGCATTTCCTGAAAAGTCTGAATCCGAACGGCGGCGAATTTGTAGAAATGCATACCGGCATTTTGGTATGACAGTTCTTGAGTATGTTTGCGTGGGACAACTTCCAGTAGAACGAGTAAAAGAGATGGTTGTTTTTGAACCTTCTTTATTATTACATGAGGAAATGGCACATAATAAGGGATTGATAGGTGTTACCGGGCACTTTTCAAGTTTTGAACTCCTTGGTATTGCAATTGGATACAGCGATATTCCGATAGATATGGTCGTTAAGCCCCTGCGAAATCCTATGACAGAGAAATTGATGGACGAGATGCGGAAAAGCACTGGATTAGGTGTTATCAAAGTAAAAGAGGGCTTTTTAAAAATAATGCGCTCAATCCATAAAAAGCGGCTGGTCGCTCTGGTTGCCGATCAGGATGCCGGACAAGACGGTATACCAGTGAAATTTTTTGGTATTGATTCGTCTACCCCTGCGGGACCCGGAGTTTTAGCAGTAAGAACTGGCGCTCGGATGATTGCCGGATTTATTGTCCGGGAACAACCGGGGAAATATAGAGCATATATTCATAGTATTCCGTATGAACGGATGAGTAATCCGGGTGATAATACAGTTATAGCGATTACCCAGTACTACACCGCTTTACTTGAATCATATATCCGGCGGTATCCGGAACAGTATTTCTGGATGCACAAGCGGTGGAAATCCGCCGGATTATATCGGAAATAATCAATGTAGATGTATTATATTTAATATGAGAATTATAATTATTCAGACTGCCTTTATCGGAGATGTTATTTTAAGCACGGCACTGGTTGACTCGTTATTTCAAGCAGGTCATACGGTCGGTTTTGTAGCAAAGCCTGAAGCTGCTCCGCTATTGGAATATGATAAAAGAATCTCCGCATTGTTTGTCTATGATAAGCATGGAATAGACAGCGGGATTGGCGGGTTGTACGCAACGAGTAAAAAAATTCGCGAGTCAACATTTGATGTGGCGGTTATTCCTCATCGGTCACTTCGGTCGGCGCTGTTAGGATGGTTAGCTGGAATTCCCCGCAGAATCGGTTTTTCAACCAGTGCCGGGAAATGGTTTCTCACTGATACAGTTGTTTATGAAAAGTATTGTCACGAAATTATCCGCAATCATCTCCTGCTTACTCCGTTCGGTGTTACTGATAAACCTGCAGTACCAGTGATTCACACAACAGAAGCAGATAAAGAAACAGTCCAGTTATTTTTTGAATCCAATACTATTTCAGAAAAACATGGTTTAATTGGTTTTGGTGCCGGTTCAAAATGGTTTACCAAACAATGGGGAATCTCACGGTACAGTGAGTTAGCGAAGCTGATTATACGCCACACCGATTATCATATTATATGTTTTGGGGGAAAAGAAGAACGTGAGTTAGGAGAGACTATTAAAAAAGTTAGTCCTGCCCGAATTGTTGTCAGCGATTTAAGCCTTCGTGAATCAGCAGAAGCTTTAAAACGGGTCTCGGTAGTGATATCAAATGACAATGGATTGATGCACTTAGCTGCCGCTGTGGGTGTGCCGGTCATTGCACTCTTTGGTCCTACAATCGCGGAATTTGGTTTTGCACCGGTGGGGAAACGCCATACAGTATTAGGAATAGACCTCTATTGCCGTCCCTGCGGTATTCACGGAATGAGCCACTGCCCGGAACAGCATTTCCGCTGTATGGCGGAGATACTACCTGAAAAAGTCTTTGAAACTATTATGAAATACATTGTAAAACCGCCGGACGAGCATTTGTTATATAAAGATGATTTGTAAGTATGGTTCGAGTGAATGACTGTATGAAAATAGTTAATATAAGCGATACCGACGTATGTTCGTCTCAATTTCGAGAAGCTGTTCAAAGTGCCGTTTATATGTTGCAGGGCGGCGGAGTGATTATTTACCCGACAGATACCGTGTACGGTATCGGCGTTGATGCGACACAGGCTTTGGCAATGGATAGACTCTTTGAAATTAAACACCGCAACGCGGAAAAACCGGTGTCATTATTAATATCCGATAGTACGATGGTGAAAAACTATGTGGAAATAATTCCTGCCTACTGCTCCTCTTTATTAAAAAAGTATTGGCCTGGACCGCTCACTGCCGTGTTTAAAGTAAAAAAAGATATAAATCCATTGCTGACAGGTGGGAAAGAAACCATCGGATTCCGGGTTCCAAACCACCCGTTTTGCACTGCCCTTGTACGAGAATATAAAAAACCAATAACATCAACCAGTGCGAATCTATCGGGTGAGAAAGAATGTGTTGATGTTTCACAAATATCACCTGAAATTATTAATGCAGTTGATCTCATTATTGATGGCGGAGAAATATCAGGAGGCGTTTCCTCAACTGTTGTTTTATGTGATGATAAATTTCCAAAAATAATCAGAGAAGGAGCAATATCCCGTCAGGAGATTGAACGATTTATAAAAATTAAAATACAATAAAAATAATAGTGTTACAGGCAAAGAGCATTAATGGTTTTTGTAAAAAATACACAACAGACGATAAAGCAATGTCGGAAATTTCTTATTGTTCGCACCGATAGAATTGGAGATATGATACTTTCGACACCGATAGCGTATGCTCTTAAAGATGCCATACCTGAAGCTCACATTACTTTTCTCTGTTGTCAGCAGACAGCAATAATCGGGGAACGAACTCCGGCAATTGACAAAGTGCTTACCATTGATAAGCCGGATGGACGTCGTCGCTCTTTTACTGAATTGATACAAATCCTTCGAGCAGGTCATTTTGACTGCGCTGTCGCTGTTCATCCGACATTGTTTGAAGCAGTATTATTAAAAGCTTCACGGATTCCTCTTCGTATCGGAACGGGATATCGATGGTATTCGTTTTTATATAACAGGCGGCATTATGAACATCGGAAAGAGTCAGTAAAACATGAGGCAGAATATAACCTTGCCCTGTTAGAGGAAATCAAAATTTTTCAAACAAAACCGGTTTTCAAGTTTACGCTGTTTCCGGAAGATATTGAACAAGCTGGTTTGGCGCTTGCAGAAATTGGAATGTCACGGGATAGTATTTATTGTATAGTTCATCCGGGAAGCAGTGGGTCTGCAATGAATTGGAAACCTGAATCGTATGCGGAGCTCTGCAGACTCCTTGCAACAGATGGAGGACTATCGGTTGTGCTTTCCTGGGGACCGGCAGATAAAAACCTTATGGAATATATTTTGCACGATACATCTTCGGAGGTGAAGATGCTTCCCCGGGTTCTGCCGCTTCCGGCATTAGCAGCGGTGCTTCAGAAAGCAGTTTTTGTAGTAGCACCAAGTACTGGTGTAATTCATTTGGCAAACAGTATGGGAACGCCGGTTATCGGTCTCTATCCACCGATTCTTTGGGAATCACCGACCCGATGGGGACCGTATGGCAATTCAGGTATGGTGTTTGTGCCTGATAGGGAAAAGTGTCAAATCTGTCATGGTGGACGGTGCCGCCGGAAAATCAGCCAAAGACTGATCCGCCTCGGGCGGAAAGGATGTATGGATTTAATCACACCCCAGATGGTTTTTGAAGCGGGTCACTGTATAGTAAATCAATCAAAGACTGCTCTGCCTCAGGCAGAAAAGACAGAGAAATGAGCACTATTTAACGAAAGAGGAAATTGATATGGGCAGATACAATACTGTGAGAGTAAATCAGCGGATTGCAATTTTCAGTATGGGTTTGCTGTTGCTTATTTTTCCTGTGTTTATGCGGGGGTCTTTACCACCTGAGGCGGATCAGCCTCAGACTGAGAGCAATTTTTTTGATATACTCCGACCGGATGAATTTTCACTATTAAAACAGAGTAGAAAGTTCCGGTCTATACCAAACAAAGCTTTTTCTGTTGGCGAAAAATTAACCTTTGATATTGACTGGGGATTCAGCACTGTTGGTTCTGCTTCGCTGGCAATTCCACGCATTATAAAATACAATGGATTTAGTGTCTATGAAGTTCGCTCACAAGCACAATCGAATAATCTAATATCAAAAATTTACAAAGTTGATGATCAGGTAATTTCTTATATTGATTCTACCGGGATTTTTTCTGTGCGGGTAGAAAAAAAATTAAGCGAGGGAAACTATCGGCAAAACCGTGTATTTATTTTAGACCATAATAAACAATTAGCATATAGCAGAAGGGACACGGTTAAAATTCCAGAGTATTGTCAGGATATTTTATCTGCATTTTATTACGTTCGAACACAAAATTTGAAGATTGGGACTGTTTTAGAAGTACCGAATTATGATAATGGTAAAATATATAATATTACTGTTGAAGTGCAGAAAAAACAACAAGTACGGGTTCCAGCTGGGAAATTTAATTGTATTGTTATTGAACCGAAACTGAAATCAGAAGGTCTGTTTAAACATCAAGGCACCATTAAAATCTATCTAACCGATGATGAGCGAAAAATCCCGGTTTTGATGGTCAGCAAGGTTGTTTTTGGTGAAATCTCCGCCCGCCTTGTGAAAATAGAAAAAGAAATTTATCCATAATATGGTAGAAAGCTATGTATAAAGAGATTGACCTCAGCCGAATTAAAACTGTTTCAATTCACAACCGAAAAAGTAAAGTAAGTCATAGAGATATGGCTCGTCTCTATCAGAAAGGGAGCCGGTTGTGCGAATTCCTTGAAACCCTCCCACCGGTTTTAAAGGCAAAAGATTTTAAAGCAGTTGTTTCTGCCGTTGCATCGGCACGAAAGCTCGGAAAGCCCATTGTATGGATGATGGGTGCTCATATCATTAAGTGCGGATTGTCGCCTATTGTCGTAGATTTAATGGAGCGTAAGATAATTACGACCGTGTGTTTAAACGGCGCCGGAGTTATTCATGATGCGGAATTAGCTGCTTTTGGGCATACATCAGAAGACGTTGCCGAAAATCTCGTTAACGGAACGTTCGGAATGTCGCAGGAAACAGCCGAATTAATAAACGGTGCACTAAAAATGGGTAAGGAAAACCAGTTGGGGTACGGTGAATCAATCGGGAAACGTCTCGTTGAGGATAATGTACCTCATAAGGGATTGAGCATCTGTGCTGCCGGATTCCGCTTACGCACACCGGTACTGGTGTTTGTCGGAATCGGCACTGAAATCACGCATCAGCATCCCTCAACGGACGGCGGAACAATTGGTGAACTCTCTATGCGGGATTTTAGAATCTTCTGCCAGCAATTAACAGAATTAAGCATCGGTGGTGTTGTGCTCAATATCGGTTCCGCAGTTATTCTCCCGGAAGTATTTTTAAAAGCATTAACGGTGGTACGAAATTTAGGATACCCTGCGGAAGGATTCACGGCGGCAAATTTTGATATGATTCAGCATTATCGCCCTTCAGAGAATGTTGTTACCCGCCCCACACGCGGCGGCGGGAAAGGGTATCAGATTACCGGCCATCACGAACTGATGATTCCACTGCTTGCTGCAGCAGTTATTGAACAAGTTGAATGATAACGGCATTTGTAACATTATATTCCCCGAACCCGTTTTTTCCTGCGTCCCAAATTGAATTTGTGACGCAAGTAGCAATAAAAACTTTGTTTTGATACTTACAAAATAAGTTCCTTATGATGGATCAACGATCCACCATTAAATAACGGCGGGTTATCGACTCGTCATAGATACTTATGCTAATTTACATTTCCTATTAGCTTGATCATATATAATTATTCCTCTTCGTTTAAGACCTTGTTCAGCATTTCGGGCTAAATGATCCCATTCTGGTTGAAATGAAGTGCCCCGAAGGGACGGCTCTCTCTGGGAATTCCGCTGGACACAGCAAACCACAAGAAACTTAATGAGATCAACGGATTTCTCATATAATTTCAGATATTTTCTATTATTTATTTCTTTTCCCCAAATTGCCAAGTAACGGATTATATAACAGAAACTACTTTAGTAACATATTATTGAGAGTATCGTATAAATAGTTAAGTAGTATCTTTGAATCATTGGCATTCCAATGATTTTTAAAATTAATACACCGTATTAACCCGTTTACACAGGAGGTAAAACGTATGAAAACGTACAACCAGAACTGTAGTGAGAAGGGGGGCCGAATATTCAATTGTTTCGTATTTTGGCTTCTCATTTTCTTGTTTTTTGTGCTGGGAGAAAGTATCCTGTATGCACAAAAAATATTGACGATTGAAGACGCTTTAAAAATCGCACTTACCGAGAGCAATACCATTAAACGCCAGCAGAATACCGTGAAACAGAGTGATATATCTTATGAAAACACAAAAGCGAGTCAAAGAACAAATATTTCACTCAACATCGGCTTGCCTACATATAGAAATAATATAACTGAGTACCCCTCAGATTATGGCAACACTATTTCAAATAATAAATCTGTAACAAGCAGCGGAACTTTTATTGTTGCTCAGCCGTTTCGGTGGACTAATGGAACGTTTTCATTGAATACAAATTACTCTACGTTAAATAATTTCTCAGATAAACGGATTCCCCATAAGGTAAAGCCGAACGAGGTTTCGTTATACAACGCCCCTGCCGGCAGTGTTATAACACTTAAAGAAAAAACCGAGACACACACATGGGGTGATGCAATTACCTTAAATTATTCTCAACCGCTTTTTCAGCCGAATACGCAAAAAACAACATGGGATCGAACAGTACGCGATCGTGCATTAACAGAGGAAAACTATAAACAGACTGAAAACGGTATCTGGAGAGATGTATTAACAAATTATTATAACTTATATAAGACAAAACGAAATTTTAGATTTATAGAAGACGATTTTAATGGGAAAGTGAAAAATGCCGATATAGCAGAAAAAAAATATGCTGCCGGGTTGATAGCGGAAGTGGAGCTGCTAACGATGCGGCTGGATTTTAAAAAAGCTCAGGATGATTTTGAAACTCAAAAACTATCTTATATGAAACAATTGGAAGATTTTAAACGATTTATTGGATTACCGCTTACTGAAAATATTGATATTGTTTCGGATCTTGGCGGGAATTCAACAAAGTATATTGAAATTGATGAACAAAAAGCAATGCAATTGGCATTTGATAACAATCTCACATTACGGCGATCCGAAAATAACTTAACAGATCAGAAGAATAATATTGCACTCAATGTTGCCCAGGATAGAATTAGAGCCTCTTTTAACGCATCATACGGATTAAATGAAAAAGACGATATGGGAAAAGTATGGAAGAACGAATGGAATTGGATGAAAAATATCGGGGATGAGTATAGTGTTACCAATTCAGTTTCAATTGATTTAACTCTTCCGTTATTTGATAATGGCACCAGGAAGCGAAATATTCAATTGAATAAATTACAGCTTGAAATCGCCGATAAAAATCTTGAAGATAGCAGGGAAAACTTCCGGAAAGATGTTCAAAGCAGATTGGAAGAGATAAAAAATGCCTGGAAACGTATTAAAAATATGGAGGGTGATGTTGAAATCGCTGAAAAAACAAATGAGATAAATCAGTCGAAATTTGCGTTAGGGGAATTAGATGCCGAACAATTAAAGCTATCTACTGACCGTGTGTTGCGAACAAAAGAAAGTGTCTTGAATGCTCAATTAGATTATATCCTGCGGGTAGCAAATTTGTATGTCCTCACCTGCTGGGATTTTGAACAAAATTGTCCGCTTAATGAAACAGCGCGGAGTTATATAAAAGGAAATCAGTGATTTAATTTCAAAAAAGAAAAGCCATCCAGATTCGTTATATACCTTTTAACTGGATGGCTTTGCTTTTTTATATGGATTGTGAATTATTTTCTATTTCGGCGATAGCGCTCGGCGTAGCCTTTTTCTATCCAATCGGCAATTGCCTGTTTAACAGAAATTTTCCGTCTCAACATATATGAGAGAACAGCCTGATACTCAAATATTTCATCAATATGTTCTTGCGCTATTTTTAAATCTGTTGGTTCCATATACCACCGTTAAAAAACATATCTTTTCTTGTAATATCGTCTTATAAAAAAATATACTTTAAAAAACGCAGTATAGAAAAGATTTTTTATATATGAGTTTAATGTTTTTCTCTGCGTACTCAGCGCCTTCTCTCTTTTCTTCTCTGCGGTTTTTTATTTAGTTGTTGTGATGATTTTAATGTGTTAAATTGGCTGCAATTCGCCCTTTAGTTACTATGTCAAGTTGGCAGTAATCCGTTCTTTGAGTGCTGTAATAAATCTTTCTTTCTCAGTTTCGTTTGGGAGTCCGCCCTGAACGAGAGATGAGGTGCCGCCGCCTTTAATAGTAAATGTTTGTTTAAGCTCATTTAATATACCGGATAAATCCACCGGGACGTCATCTGTCCGGGAGCATAAGAATGCTGGTTTTTCACCGCCGCAAACGAGAATTACGATACAGGTTCCCTGAGAGCGAATTGCCTGGGCAAGGAATTGAAGTTCCTGAATTGTGCCATCTTCGAGAGTATGAAAGACAAAAGGGATCGTTCCGATATGACTGCTTGTTATATAAAGATTTTTTGCCTGAAATGTAAAAAGTTTCTGTTTCAAATTAAAAATAATTTTATGAAGTGTTTTATTGGTTTCTCCTGCGTTTTGTGCACTGTCCAGTAATGCTGATTCAGGTACTGAAAAGAGAGCGGTCAGTTCATTAATGAGGTGGTTTTTTATGTGGTAATCTGTTACAGCGCGCTGTCCGCAGAGGAATTCTAATCGGATATTTCCCCGTATTTTCTCCCAGCGGCGGATTTTGATAACACCAACTTCACCAGTGAGGGCGCAATGGGTTCCGCCGCAGGCAGAGTAATCAAGTCCTTCAATGTGAATAACACGGACAGGTTTTCCCAACGGCGGCTTTTTTCGAAGTGGAAGGATGCTTAACTCCGCTTTAGAAGGATATAAAATGTGTACCGGCACATTTTTATATATCCAGTGATTCGCTTTTTTTTCAGCCTGTAAAGCGTCTTCATAGGAGAATGCGGTTCTATTAATTTCTATTGTCGCATTTTCTGTATCTAATGAAAATGATACAGTTTCTGCATTAAAAAGTTGAAGAATGACTTGTGAAAGGATATGTTGACCGGTATGCTGTTGCATAAAATCGAAACGCCTCTGCCAGTCAATTTCTCCGGTAAAGATTTCATCTAAAATGATTTCTTCGACGATATGAATGACGTCGTCATCGTGTTCGATAACATCAAGAACCGGAATCCCGTTTAGTGTGCCGGTATCGTTTGGCTGCCCTCCGGATGTTGGATAAAAAAGGGTTTTATTTAATATTATGGCATGGTTGCCATTGATGATAGTTCTTCCGGTAACAGTCGCGGTGAACCTCGTTGCATACGGTTCATTATAATACAAACGTTCAGTCATTGGACAGTAGTACTCCAGTTGTTTTCTGCTTAATAAATAATAGAAAATTATATCAATTTCAACAAGAATTTTTATTGAGCAACAGACTCTTATTATTTTTATTTGTTTTTCAAATCGCTGGTGCAGTGCAGGTTTTTTGTATGATTGGGACGTTTATTTCATTTAAAAATATAAAGGATTAATATAACGGAAATAAATAAAACAGGTTGTAAGAAATACTTCCGACGGACGAAAAAAATGGGGCATTTTTATCATTTTTTTACTTGACATTGAGAAGCGATTTTATAATTTATTGACACGTTGGATGTGTGTTGAGGATATGTGGATAAAATGTGGATAACCTTTGTAACGGATAGAAATAGGCACTGAAAATATTGGATTTATAGGTTTTTTAATTTTTCCCAATAACCATATAGAGTTCTTATAACTTATTAATAAACATAATATTGGAATCATCGTTTTAAAGTATTAGAAGTGTGGATAATTTTTTACAACTTCCATAGCCGATAATTAAGATATTTCTTAAGAAAATGTTGATAAGTATTAAATATTTACTTTCAATGGGAAACTTTTATAGATGGAGAGCTCATGGATTCTCGACATTGTGAAACAGTGTGGGATGAGGTGCTTTTGGTTATTAAGCCTCAAATTAATGATCAAAGTTATTCAACGTGGTTTGAGCCAATTAAAGCGGTGAGTATTTCCGATGATATTCTGACGGTGACTATCCCGAGTAAGTTTTATTCAGAATGGCTTGAGGAGCATTATCACCGATTAATCTATTCTGCATTAGAGGAGGTATTAGGTTCAAATGCCCGACTTGAGTTTATTGTGAACAAGAGTAATGGAAATGGAGAAGAGGAAACTCAATCGCTTTTTCCCCAGCGGAAACAGCAGTTTATAAAAGACAAATTCGCCCAGTTTAATTCTCGGTATACGTTTGATACCTTCGTTGAGGGAGCCTGCAATCAATTTGCACGGGCTGTTTCACTGGCTGTTGCTGAGAAACCGGGGAAAACGAATTTTAATCCGCTTCTTATCTGGGGCGACGTCGGATTGGGAAAAACGCATTTAGCTCAAGCTATTGGAATTTATTCCCTGCAAAAAAAGCACGCAAAAGATGTTGTGTATGTATCGTCCAAGCAATTCACCATTGATTTTATTAACGCACTCCAGAATAAAAAAACAAAGGAATTCAGTGCATATTTCGACAAAGTGGATATGCTTATTGTGGATGATATTGAATATTTCATCGGAAAAGAATCAACTCAGGAGCAATTTTTCCATACGTTTAATACCCTCCATTTAAGCGGAAAACAGATTGTATTAACCTCCGACCGGGCTCCCCGGGAATTTGAAGGATTAGATATTGCCGAGCGGTTGACCTCCCGATTCCAGAATGGTCTCGTGGTTGATATTAAACCCCCGGAGTTAGAAACACGCGTCGCTATAATTCAGAAAAAAGCCCAGGATAATGGAGTTGTGCTCGACCCCGAGGTTGCACTCCTTATTGCAACCCATATCACAAAAAATATTCGGGTGCTTGAGGGAGCGTTGATTCGATTGCTTGCTTATCAATCAATGATGAACGCTGAAATTAATGTTGGGCTGGCAAAAACCGTTTTGAAAGAATTGAAATTTTATGAAAATAAGCCTGTCTCAATTGTTGATATTCAAAAAGCAGTCGCTCAGCATTTCAGCATCAATGAAAATTTGCTCCGCGATAAAACCCGGAAACAAGAAATTGTTCTGCCGCGCCAGATTGCGATGTACTTAGTAAAGGAGCTGACCAATCATTCTCTCAAGTCAACCGGACTCCACTTCGGCGGCAGAGACCATACAACAGTTCTCCACGCAGTCAATTGTGTAAATCTTTTAATAGAGCAAGACGAAAACATTCGTGAAACCATTAATACCATCCGGCAGAAATTGAATTTTATGCATACATAAAACTGATACCTTCTTCGCGTCCAGTCTCTCTCCGGACACAAATTGATGTCCGACTCTGCTCCACCACTTCACCGGAGGTAGATAAGCCTTCAGTGATAAATATGGCGGGCGGGACAAAGAAATCTTCTATAATATTTATACAATAAGCTCATTTATGTGTTTTATTTAAAGAAAATGCTTGCATTATTGTGCAATTTCAACAATATTTTCTATCAGTGTTCAATTACAAAGTCGAAGCAATCTTGCAAATATTTTATAATTTCTTCGTTTGGGTTTTCCTTATATGAACCGTATAGTTTTTATTGTTGGATTGTATTTTTTAATTTTTATTGGTGTGTGTTGTTTCTCTGCAACGTGCGGCTATTCCCAGGATATTTTAATTGAGTGGCTGATGTCGCAGAATACAGAATTTTCTGACCAATCCGCCGCTCTTGATTATTTAGAAGAATTGGCTTCCCATCCTGTTAATGTAAATTCTGCAGGGATTGATGAATTTTTACGGATTCCCGGAATAATTCCGCTTCAGGCAACCCAGATTATTTCTCTCAGAAAAATGAAGGGAAGTTTTGCAACGCTGGATGAAGTTCGACAGGCAGGCAATATTCCTGAAAAATGGTTTATCTTGATAAAACAATTTTTATCATTAAGGGCACCGATCGAAGTTAAATCACTCCGCATCCGTCAGCGAAATCAACAAGCGCTTGAAAAAACCAATGGATTTATCAACGGCTCTTATAAAGGGTCTCCGCTAAAAAATTACACTCGTTTGTATATTTCATCAACAGCATCAATTGTGTGTGGTGCACTTTTTGAAAAAGATGCCGGCGAAAAACGCTTTAATGATCACCAAGTCGGGTTCATTCAATATTCGCTTCCGAATAAGCAGGTAACTGTTATTGCTGGAAACTACAGCCTGGATTTTGCTCAGGGACTGTTGTTTTCACGGAATTCCTTCTTCGATAAAGGACAAGACCCGATAAATCCAATTTCCAGACGTTCTTCCGCCGCTAAAGGTTTTTACTCTTCAAATGAAAGCGAAGGATTTTTCGGGATAACCGGTACTGTGTCGTTTCGAAATATGACTCTGACATCGTTTAATTCACGAACCAAACGGGATGCAGTTTTATCGAGTAACGGCGACGTTACGTCGCCTGTATTGTCAGGATTGCATCGAACCCTTACCGAAAGTGCGGAGTGTAATACCCTTAATGAGAAGGTTGATGGATTTCGATTGTCCTATTCACAAAATCATGCATTGAGTGTTGGTTTAACGGGAGCTTTTATGAGGTATCACCCGGAATTTATGCCTCGTGGAACCAATCAATTTGCTCCTGAGTTTTCGGGTAACTCCCTTCAGCTTGCCGGGATAGACGTTTCATTTATTCGGAATAATTTTGAATTTGTTGGAGAAGCAGGAGGTTCCGAGCCAGGTTCCGGTGGAATGGTAACAGGAATTATCTGGAGCGAAGACAATACATCTGCAGGGGTGCTCTATCGCAATTATGGTATACAATTTTATTCGCCGTTCGGAAACGCATTTTCAGACCGGACTGCAGAAAACCGCAATGAGCGTGGAATGTATATTGGCATTACTCATTCAATAAGCAAACAAGTTCGTTTGGCACTGTATGTTGATACGATTGAATTTCCCCAGCCGATACCCCCGATCTTTGTTTCAAAACGAACGCAGGAGTATTTTTCGCAAATATCGTTTTTTCATAACAAGACCACTCAGTGGTACATTTTTTGGAAAAAACGAACCGGAATAACTAACAGTGAGTACGTAGATTCTTATGGAATTCAACGTACCTTTTATGAAGATGAGACAACCGATAGAATTCGAATTCAGGGAGATTTCCAACCATTCAGTTCTGTCCGTTTTGTTTCCCGATATGAAATTCAATCATTAGGAAGACAAAGTGAACAGAACTCTTTCGTAAAATCTATTTTTGATAATCCCGACAGACTTTGCTCAGGGAGAATAATCTATAACCGAAGCATTCGAATGCAGAATACTGTTGAATTGGCATTTTTTTCAACTCATCAATCCCGATTTTATCAATATGAGTCTGATTTGCCGGGAGTATTTACCATAAAACAGTATTCCGGCAGGGGAATGCACTGCGCAATAATCGTACAATATAAATGGAATGGTATTGCATTCTCCGGCAAGTACGGGATAGTCAAATACTTAGATAGAAATATTATTGGTACCGGCGCTGGAGCAATACA
>Ga0315291_10000554_pt1 | contig 49573 bp, 33 predicted proteins | sample YL17G12_20_MG_FD_203070 | JGI IMG/M metagenome (GOLD analysis project Ga0315291, IMG submission 203070) | Sediment microbial communities from Yellowstone Lake, YNP, Wyoming, USA - YL17G12_20 | ecosystem: Environmental > Aquatic > Freshwater > Lake > Sediment | place: USA: Wyoming | collected...
TTGTTAATGGTCAGCGTGTACACATTCTGTGTGAATGTGGCGGTGACAGTCTTATCGCTGTCCATCGTGACAACTGCGCCGGGATCAAAGCCGGCGAATGTCCAGCCTGTATCCGCTGTGGCGCTGAGAGTAACCACATCACCGTAATGATATGGAGCCTCTATATCCGCAGTCACCGTACCGCTGCCGACCTTGTTAATGGTCAGCGTATATACATTCTGTGTGAATGTGGCGGTGACAGTCTTATCACCTTCAATCGTTATCGTAACCGGACTGACAGTGCCCAGGCCGCCATCCCATGTGCTGAACGTCCAGCCGGTATCGGCAGTGGCCGTCAGCTGAACTGAATCGCCGTAATGATATGTGGTCTTGGCTGGCTCAGCGGTTACTGAACCGTTGCCTGTCTTGTTCAGGGTCAGTGTATATTCAATTGGAATGAATGTCACTGCTATCGTATGATTGGCAGTGATATTGGTTAGCGTATATGTAGTGCCGCCGGTCTGAACTACGCTGCCGTCGACAGACCACGTATTTACATCGTATCCTGTAGAAGTAGAAGGTGTTGCCGTGAACAGCTGGCTTGAGTTGTAATCCTTGACAATTGTTCCGGATGGACTAATTGTCCCGTTCGGGCCGGCTGAAGCCGTAATGTTAAAGGTCTTTATCTTAAATGTTACAGAAACCGTATGAGTGGCAGTTATATTAGACAGTGTATAGGTAGTGCTGTTGCCGTCGACTATGCCGCCATCCACTTTCCACTCGTTAACATCATAGCCGGCAGCGGGTGTTGCCGTGAACAGCTGGCTTGAGTTGTAATCCTTGACAATTGTTCCGGATGGACTAATTGTCCCGTTCGGACCGGCTGAAGCTGTAATGGTAAAGGTCTTTATCTTAAATGTTACAGACACGGTATGACTGGCAGTTATATTAGACAGTGTATAGGTAGTGCTGTTGCCATCGACTATGCCGCCATCTACTCTCCACTCGTTAACATCATAGCCGGCAGCGGGTGTTGCCGTGAACAGCTGGCTTGAGTTGTAATCCTTGACAATTGTTCCGGATGGACTAATTGTCCCGTTCGGACCGGCTGAAGCTGTAATGGTATATTGATTTATTGCAAAGTTAGCCTCCACAGCGTAATTGGCATCCATCCTAACCTTCGTGCTGGCCGCGTTGGGGTCAGTAACCTTGCCTGCTGTTACGGCTGAGCCTGTCCACTTAGCGAAATGATAACCTGTATTTGCTGCTGCAACGATATTTGCATCGGTACCGGTAGGATAGGTATAGGTTCCTATGCCGGGTGTGGTTACAGTACCGCCGGCAGTTGATGAGACTGTCAATGTGTGCTGTGTTGGGCCAGCTTGCGTATATACTGTAACGCTGATATAATCGTGGAAAGTATCCTCACTGGCTGTATCGTCATAGACCAAGATAGTAATCTGGCCCGTAGCGGGGTTAATGTATCGGCTGACGTTCTGGGTTATCGAGCCGCTCAGCACAAAGTCTGAGGTGCCGCTACCGTCATCCATAAAATTGTTTTCACCATAACTGCCGCTTCCGTTACCCCAGTTACCCTGTACATAATCCCAGATATATAGTTCCATATGATGACTGACGTCGCCATAACCCTCCCATGACACATCGAGTTGCACTACATCGTTGGGGTTTTCGTCGATGTTGAATTCGGCAATAAATGTTGATTCATCGCCAGAGCCCTCGTCAGGGTTTGTATAGCGTGAATCATTCGAGCTGGCCAGCCGCGTGTAGGCATCCGCCATAACGTTGGTTACCGGCGTGTTGACCTCCGGGGTCTTGCGACGCTGGTTTTGCAGGTCACTGGCCCAGTCGTCGGTGTAGGTTCCCCAGGCGTAGTGTTTAGTGCCAGCTCCGCTGCTGAAGTCGTAGACCGTCATAGGTGGCTGAACGGGTGTGGTTGCGGACTGACTGCTCGACCAGCCCGTCTGGTTCTGGGCAGGGGCACTATCACGTGCCTTGACCCTGAACGAATACAGAGTGCTCGGGGTAAGCCCCGAAGCCACGTATGTCGCGCTTGTTTGCCAGGTACTGTTTGCTTCGCCGTGATTGGTGCATTCGAAGTAGTACTGCACAGGCGGACTATTGGCATCAGTGGCGGTCGTTGCCGTCATTGTGATTGTGGTCGGCCCCGTTGCCGTCGGCACCGAAGCCCAGGTCATCGGGTTCGGCGTCGGCGGAGTAGTGTCAGCTGCAGCGATGTAATCCTGAACTGTTTGATTAGATGTTACGTTACTGTATGTTCTGGTGGCTGGTGTAAACGTATATCCGGCCTTTGTCGGCGTAACTGTGCCGGACCAACCGGAGCCAACGCTGGCGCTGTAAAAGCCGTTTGCGTCGGTAACTGGATTGCCAGACAATCCGCTCATCGTCACACCGGCAAGGGGCGAACCACCCGATGTTACCGTACCTGAAATAGTATAATTTACCGTACCGATCAGACCATAGTTTGAAGCAAAGTTCATTATGCTTGTAGGCCAGGCATAGTCCTGGCTATCGGTAAACCCTAGTCCTTGGCGTATGCCGCCATCGTTATCGCCATCAGTACCTAACAGCAGATCAATAATATTCTGGTACTTTGTGAATGAACCGGCACCCAGATATTCACTGACGGCGTAATGTCCCCACGCATACCAGCCATCGTGTCCGTATTCGTAGCTATTGTTTGAGCCGTTGGAAGCATTTAGAGGCATATATGTGTTTGCAGTGGTTGCCCACGCAGTAGCACCGCTCGAATAATTTGGGTCTTTATAGTATGAGTTCAAAACACCCCAGACGGCCATTCCGCCTGAGACCGCCCAGCTCTCCGAAGCAAATCGTGAGGTGCTGGCATTAAGCCAGGTTCTAACGCTGTCTCCGAGGACAACAGCTCTGTTTTTATATGTAGTGCTGTTGACATCTACGCCATATTTATACAGAGCACCGGCAGCAATACCGGTGCACAAAGCATCTGTAGTAGCAGATGTGCTGGGGGTATAGTTAACCAGGGCGTTTGCGCAACTTGTGCCGTAGGACGTATGGTCAACGTATCCCGCTCTGCCTAAGTAAACCTGCCTGTATTTCATTTCCGCCAGCAGGCCCCAACCAATGTTATATGTGCTGTAAGAAGGTAGTGGATTTGTGAGGGCGCCGCCTTCCAGCCAGGATGGATTGGCGAGGCAGTATGTCCAAGATTTATTTATGTTTGACAGGTAGGTAGTGTAATCTCCGGTTATCTCGGCATATCGTGACCATATCCATATAGATTCAGCAGTATTATCCGTTTCTACAACGGTGGTATAGTCTTCACCTTCCCATATTCCGCCGCTGGTCGCATTTTGCTGGGTGGTGAGCCATTGTGCCATTTGTAAGAATTCGGCTTGATAGTCATAGGCATTTGCAGGTGCGGCTACGGCGGAAATTACCATAGCACATAGAGTTAATATTATGACCTTTGTTCTGGTTGTTAATAATGATTTCATTATTTGTACCTCCTACATATTTTTAAGATTGAAAACAATTTCTCACGCCTGTATGTACACAATGCACATACTCTTTTTACACATCCTTGTTTGGGATATTAGAAAGGAAGAAGTAGGAAGAAACTCCTCTTTGTCTCTGATGAGCCTCATCAGAGACACAACAGGTTACCTTCCTCCACCTTACATCTTCATCGCCTCTCTATCGCTCCTTCAATTCTTCTTCTTACTCTATATGCCATACTCACAAGCATAACTGATTTTAATTATTGAAATTGTAATTATACCGGTTCTTTCCACAAATGTCAATAGTTAAACTGAAGAAATTACAGGTTATTAAAGACATTTTATCGCAGGATTTTAACATAGACAAGTTCGCATAGTTACCGACTTTTCTCATAGAAGCCGGCTTCGCGGTCGGAAAGCCTTTTTTCTTCAATCATAGTGCGAATCCGCTGTAAATCGACATCCCGCGATTGACCAGTTGAAGAGGTAAAAGCGGCTGAATACTCGGCCGGCGAAGGAATGGCATCGAAGAATTTATCTATGTAAAAAGCCGACACAAGAACTCCGATTATCAATACCGAAAATAAAAGATATCGCGCCGGTCCGCCAGGCGGATATTCTGCTGCAGGCCTCGGCAAAGAGGATTTGAGCCGATAGCGACATCTATCACAGTAAATGCAATCCATATTATCCTTGGCAGTCAGGCCGAACTCACATCCGGCAAAATTTTTTGCAGGAACAAGCTGCTTGCGAACGACCAGATTATTAAACAAAGACAGAAAAGCACCGACAGGACAAAGATGCCTGCACCAGAACCGCCTATAGAAAACAGAACCGACAACAGCAAGTATCGTTATTACAAAAACTACAGACCGTAAAGAGACATGCAAAATATGAAGGTTGAAAGCTGCAATCAGCGGGTCCGGGACGAGGGTCTGTTTGCTGCGAGAAAGGAAAAATACCATTACAACGATGAAAAGTATTATATACTTTATAAATCTTGCTTTTCGCATCGTTTCATAAGGAACAGGTTTTTTTAATCTGTCCGGCACAATATAGCTGAACAGTTCCTGCACAACACCAAACGGACAGAGATATCCGCAATAGATGTTGCCGAAAAGCAAAGCCAGAAGGGGAACGCCGGCTATCAGCAAAAATATACCTGACAACCCCAAAGCAGGCATCTGTCCTGAGAGCAGCGTGATAACCTGCTCGCTGGAATATTGTGCATTAAGAATAAAACCGCCGATGACAAGGTTGAATACAAGGACGGCCAATCTGCTCCAGAAATTGCCTTTGTATATGACCAGAAGAGAAAAAATAACTGCGATTAAAAAATAAAACCCGCTGCGGTCGGGCAAATAAGTGCGCAGGAATGTTTTTTCTCCTGCAGCAGAAACAGATACAGTTTGACCAAGCACCTCGTCTGCGAACTTTTTGCTCGCCAGTTCGAGTGCCGAAGTGATAGCCTGGGAGCTTACCGTTGCGCCTGTAACAGAATCGACATCGCCAAACGGATGAGGCTGGAACAGCTGACGTCCTTTGAGTGTCTTGCGCCAGTCGGTCAGCATCTGCAGGTAAGAAGGAGTCTCATTGGAACGAATTACATGAAAATCTATTAATTTGCCTGCGGTGTCGATGTAAACGGCAAGATTGATTTTGCCGCCAAAGCCGCGAATCTGAGGTGCCAAATCCTCGGTACTGAAGATATAGCCGGATAGTTTTTCTTTTGTTTCGTAAACTTTAAAATAACTGATTTTTCCTGCCGAGCCCCGTAAGACGGATTTGACAGGTTCAATTCGCAATTGTCCTGCGAGCATTTGGGCTGTATACCGCGGCAAAGAGGGACTAAGATGCACTGATTCAAATGTAAGTAAATTTGAACAGATAATTACAGAAGCAGCTATGCCGAACAGGATGTATCCGACCCTGCGGAACTGGCGAGCAGGTGCAGCAGATAAAAATGTCTTTTTTGTTTTGAGCGTTTTAAGCAAGGCTGCCGGAGTATTGGCCAGGATAAGAACAAGAAATATCAATATCGTCCCTTTCGTTCCGAGCAGCGGGACAAGGGCAAGGCCGGTTGCCAGACTGCCTATTGATGCGCCTATATGGTCTGCCATTTCGAGTTTTGCGCCGGCAAGGCCTGTCTCAAAGCCGCCCTCGGCAAGCTGTCCTGCGGCGATGGGGAAATATGCGCCGCTGCACAAACCGCACAGGAAAAATACTGCTGCAAAACTCTGGTGCGTCCAGAAATCGACGGGCAGAGAGGCAACTGTAATGAGCAGTATTGCGTGAGCCAGAATTGCCATAAACAACCTTTGATGTAAACGGCCCGGCAGGTATCGGAGCAGAGCAGCGCCGGCAGTAAGGCCAATCATAAACAAAGAGGAAATAACGCCGATATGCAGGTACAAGGAGCCGAATATAGTCTGATACAGATGCATCAGCACAATTACTGTGCCGATGCCGAGCCAGCCGGCCGAGAAGACCAGAAAACTGCTGTCGAAGCTCGCCCCGTTAGAAAAAACGACAATATAAGGCTTTCTATCAGCCAGCAGCTTTCTAACGGGGCTCGAAACGTAATTTTGATTTTGCTCGTCGGGGCGGAGCCCGCCGCAGTCCGATGTGCGGGCAATATAAAAAAGCCGCAGAATAACAAAAACAAAGACCGGAATCAGAAATACGGCAATGCCTGCCAATGCAAGAAGTTTTACAATCCTTGTAATCGGTGCTCCTGATTGTTTTGAGGCAAGCAGGAGACTATACAGGTTGGCCAGAGGCCTTGAGTCTCTATTTATGAGCAAGGTTTGCGGCAAATCCGAGCTATTATAACCTTCCATTGCAGCGGCAGCACGGTCAGGCAGATAAACAGAGAGCAGCGCGGACGGTGCAAATACAGCCTCAGCGTTTTTTATCTTTGTGAAACGGTCCTGCAAAGTGCCGGGAGTATCCGTAAGCCGGTCGGAATCTGATGCGATAAACCACGTATCATCGCCGGGCGTCAGGACAAGATGCGAAAAAACCTTTTCGAGCGTGCTCTTTGCCGAGGCGCCCAAATCAATCAGCTCTGTACCCATAATATTCTCGCCGCCGGTAACCCGGACGGCTATAACACCATCTGCTGACATCGATTTTTTAAGCTGCTGGTAAAATTCGACAGTAAAGTAACGGTTCAAAACCGAACTGGTTATCGGGGGCAAATTGATTACCACAATGTCATAGAAGTTTTTCAGTCCGTCCAGTTGGCTGCGAATGTCGCCGGCAGGACGAGACAGGCGGGAATCGCTGATTTTGAAATGAGCCGGCAGGAAACTGTCGACCTTTTGTGCATACCGGCTGTCGCAGTGCGTCCAGGTTACCTGTTCAATCTGGTTCAGCAGGAGAAATTCATAACAAAGGCCTAAACCGGAGCCGATAACCAGTATTTTTTTTGCATCCGGTTTTTGAGACAGAACGGTTGCTGCGATTCGGCCGCTGGCGGCCTTGTCAGGCAGAGCCTCGCAGGTGCTGCCTTGGCTGACAATAACCCACTGGTTGTGATATGTTCCGTAAAGATATTCAGCCTGAGCGGTTTGAAACGAGCCTGCCAGAGCCTCGGCCGGCAATAATTTAGTCCATTTTACAATCTGGATATAGCGATTAAGACGCTTATCAACACCGGCGGACAGACACAGCAGGATACAAACGGCGATTAAAAAAGAAAAAACAACTTTTGTCTTTGACTTTGTGCGAACAACAAATACGGCAAAGGAAGTAATGAATGCCAGCAGAAAGAAAATAGTTATGGAATTTACGCCAAGGCCGAGCAGAATGGTTGTGCCGATACCGCCGAGGAAGCTGCCTGCAGCTTCGAGGATGTAGACATTCGAAACAGGAAACAGGCTGTCCCGTTTAATCCATCGGCAGGCAAGCGGAAAGAATATGCCGGTGATGATACTAACCGGGGCGTTAACAAGTATCGACAAAAACACCATTGTACGAATGGACAGCAATGCGTAGGAGCTGACGCCTGCGATTTGCCTGGCCTGGATGATTAAAATCAGCTCAAGTATAAAAGCGGGAATATAGGCGAAAAATAAAAGGTCAATATTTTCAAGCAGCCAGGCGGTGATTTTAGAAGGGCGGTATGCAATTATTGCGCCTGCACCAATCCAGAAGAGCCACGATGCGAAAAACAGGCCGACACTTATATCATTGCCTTCAAACGCCGTGATAAACTCACGGAAAAGCAAAGCCTGTGCGGCAATGGTGAAAAGGCCGTAACAGAATATCAGAAAACAGCGGGCAAATTTCATTTTTCAGTTTCGCCAAAAACCTCAGCCTGGAATACGAGAAAACCGGCACCCTGTTTCCATGCATCAGCGGGTAAGCCGGCTTTTAAGGACAGATGTTCGAGCATTTCATCGCGGCCCCAATTTTGCTCCGGTGCGACCTGCGGCAGGAAAACGGCAGAATAGCCGTCTTTTCTCAGAACAACTCCATCAATCCCAATCCTGATGTCTTGTGCTGAATCGACAGGTTTCGGCGGTGTCAGGGCGGATATTTCAATTACAATATCGTTTAACTCATCCTTGCTGACCGGATAAAATCGCGGGTCATTAACGGCGGCGTTGACAGCGTTGGAAATGACGGATTTATACAAAAGCTGCCGCGGAAAAATATCGCCGATACAGCCTCTTAACTCGTAAGTGGGTCGAAGGCCGGACAGAGCAGGTTTGACAATTTTGTTCAGCGTAACAAATGCGGCACGCGGGACTTTCAGTCGGTCGCTAAGAGTATCGTCAGATACCTCCAGCATTTCGCGCTTATCGAGAAAATGAACGATTGATTTTCTGGCAAGAACCAAAAGCTGCTTTTTATCTTCTTCGGTCAGCCCTGAATCGTTACTTCCCTGCTTGACAGGCAGAGATTTTGACCACTGACCGGAAAAAGAAACTGCAAAGTAACTGACAGAATTGCTGAAATCGCCTGTCAGTTGGCCTGAGGTGGCGTATTTTATTAACTGAACCTGTGATGATTTATCGAGCATCGAAAGCAGTATTGCAATCGGGACATCGCCGCATATCGTTGCACCGGTTTTATTTTTGTATTTCATAAAACCATTGCTGTCGAGCTGCTCAATATATTTATATGCGCCCATATCGAGATTTTTTATTTCTTCCGGCACATTTTCTGTAAAAGGCACATAGCCGTAGTTAGGGCCATAATGGACAAAATCCGAACTGGCGATTACCAGTGTATCGGGGTCTATAAGACTATTAAGAATCGAAGCGGCTTTGGCTATAGTTTGCATTGAGCAGTGACCTGCGACAATAAGCACAAGTTTAAAATCCTTCTGCGTATGCTGCAGCAGGGGGACCTGTATCTGAGTGCTGTGCTCGCGCTGGTTTGCCTGTTCAACTACCTGAAACTGCGGGTAGCTGAGGAGCTTTTTGATGAATTCAACATCGATTGCAACATCGCCCAACGGCGTCCGATAGTCCGCGGCCTGTGGGACACTTAGCACATCTTCCATCGGCATATAGTGCGAAGGGCCTATGACTATAATTCGCTTGTATTGTCTGCCGAGGCTCTGGATTCCCATAGCAGCGGTTCGGCCGGAATACTGATAGCCTGCGTGAGGCAGAATCAACGCAATGATATCGTTGGTGGGTTTAACATCAATGTTTTGGAAAAGCTGACCAACTTCTTTTCTGAGCGCATTTGCGTCTGCCGAATACCATCGGCCCGCCAGCGTCGAACTGAACACAATTTTGGGCTGTGCAGAAGCCCGCTTTTCTTCAGGAGCCGGTATTTCTTTCGTTGTTTTTGGAAGTCCGGCGCATCCGGCCAAAACGGTCAGGAGAAAACCTGTCGCAATGAAAATAAAAATATTGCGCAGCAACTTTTTTGATTCCTTTTGCATTTTAACCTCTCCATTTACCTTGTGTGTTAATGTTTGACAATTGTTTTACACTGCCCGGATATTTTTTTTGCCGAACGGCACGAATAAATCTTCGAGGCGAAACCTTGTCGGTAATAAAATATGCGCCGACGGCTATTGCCGAGGCTGTTTTGAGAACAAACTGGACAAATTCTCTTCGCGTCATTTCCAAACTCCGTAAATTTTTTGGCCGCAGGTTGGACAATTTCCGTTTTTTAGCTGATTTTTCAGAACTGTAAAGCCGCTTCGCTCGATAAGTAGTGTCTTGCAGCCGGGACAATAAGTATTCTGGCCGGTTTCGCTGGTGATATTGCCGATATAGACGTATTGCATTCCTTCACTCATCGCTATCTGGCGGGCCGTATCGAGCGTCTCGGCTGAAGTCGGAGGCAGGTATTGCATTTTGTATTGTGGGTAGAACTGCGAAAAATGCAAAGGCGTATCGCTGCCGAGATTTACTTTTACCCACTGAGCAAGTGCGCGAATTTGCTGCGGCTTATCATTGAGAGTGGGAATAACGAGGTTTATAACTTCGAGATGAACACCGCTTGCCTTGGTCAGAACCAGACAGTCCAGAACAGGTTTTAAGGTTGCTGAGCAGACCTCTCTGTAAAAATCGTCGGAAATAGATTTCAAGTCTATCCTGGCCGCATCTATATATTGGAGGAGTTCTTTCCAGGGTTCTTTATTTATGTATCCGGCGGTAACGAGAATATTGCGGATACCGGTGGCTCTTGCCAGCTTCGAGCTGTCTAAAGTGTATTCGTAATAAATAACCGGGTCTGTATAAGTGTAAGCTAACGACGTGCACTGATTGGTTTTGGCGAGCTCAACGAGTTTTTCCGGCGGGCAGAAAAAAGCCTCGCTGTCTTCAGGGTTTGCCTGTGAGATTTCCCAGTTCTGGCAGTTTTTGCAGTGGAGATTACAGCCAACGGTTGCCAGTGACAGGGTTTTTGTGCCAGGAAGAAAATGGAAAAAAGGTTTTTTTTCAATGGGGTCAACATGAATCGAACAGGGATAAGAATACACAACCGTTCGCAGGACGCCGTCAATGTTTATTCTTACCCGGCATTCGCCGCTCTGGCCCGGCTTAATGAGACACTCTTTCGGACATAACCGGCATTGAACTTTCAATTAGGCTTCAACTCCCACCAGTTCGCTTATTATTTTTTAACATTATAACAAATTCGTGCCAGCCGTCACTTGGTAGCTGCTTATTATTCACTTGTCAATCATTTGTACCCCTCGTTTTCGGCCAAAACCTGCATCGTAAGCCATTGCTTAATAAGCATTTACGGTGGCAATACAGGACTGCCTATCCGAAGGTTGCCGGTTCCGCCGTAAGGTGTCCATAGGACTGTGGAGAGCCCCTTCGACATGGGCCTTCTCAAGGATTTGCTTGAACTATTTGGTGAAATTATCGCCGATCTTACTCATGTAAAACAGCAAAAAAGCTTCAATCTACAGTTGAAACTGTCCGGGGTTTTTTGTCTTTTATCTTATGATGATTTTCTGTTACTTCCCAACTCCAGCCTATTGGTTGCCTGCTCCTTTGCTGTCTCTATCCAATCCGGCCTTGAGATGAATTCTTCAAGTCTGTGGAATTCACTTGTAATATCCTTTAAAAGTTCTTCAGCCTCTGACAAATCTTCTTTTAAGGCCATAGTTTCAAGTTGGCCGGCCAACTCCGATAATCTGGCTACCCCCAGATTTCTCCCTGCTCCTTTTATTGCATGGGCATGTGATTGCACATCTTTGGCGTTAGATGTCTTTACCGCAGAAATAAGCCCTCTAAGGTGCTCTTTATTGTCGTTCACATAGGTTGGTATAATTTCTTTCATTGACTGCTCATCAAGGCCGTGGGCGACCATCTGTGCCCAATCGATTACTTCTTCATTATCAGGAGCATCCATTTGGCTGAGATAATTTTCATTGACCTTGTCGTTATCAGACTTGACAGTGAAATCCCCGTCTTTGGGCAAAGCGTCATTTTCAAGGTATTTGCTGAGTGCTTCTATCAGTTTTGAATGTTCAATTGGTTTGGACAAGTAATCATCACAACCGGCTTCGATACACTTTTTGTCATCGCCTTCCATAGCTCCTGCCGTTAAGGCCACTATTGGTGTTTTAATCCCTTTGCTTCGAAGTATCCTTGTGGCTTCGTACCCATTTACCTGCGGCATTTGTATGTCCATGAAAATAAGGTCGAATTTCTGACTAAGGGCTTTATCAACTGCTTCGGCCCCGTTCTCTGCGATTGTTATTTTCAAACCCATCCTTTCCAACAAAGCCTTCATAAACATTTGATTTGACTTGACGTCCTCAGCTACCAGAGCACATCCGGAAAATCTGGCGTGTTTGGCTTCACTCATATCGGTACTTGTATCATCGCTGATTTTTTGCCGCTCCAGGAGGGGCTGTGTTGCCAGGTCAACACCGGCTGGTATTACAAGCGAAAATACTGAACCCTTTCCTTTTTCACTGGTTAAGGTAAGTTCTCCGCCAAGAAGCTCTGCAAGCTTCCTGGTAATAGTCAGCCCCAGTCCTGTTCCGCCATATTTGCGTGAAGTACTTCCATCTTCCTGAACAAAGGGTTCGAATATCTTTTGCTGAGACTCAGGCGCAATTCCAGTTCCTGTGTCTTCAACTTCAAAGCGAATACGGGGCTTGCTGTCTTTATCTTCCAAAGAAATATTCACGTAAATGTGCCCTTGCTCGGTAAACTTTATGGCATTATTCACAAGGTTGATTAAACACTGCTGCAAATGAACGGTATCGGTAGCAATATTAGCCGGCAGGTCGCCTTTTTCGCGAATCTCGAATGTCAGCCCTTTTTCCGCTGCAAAAAGCTGCATCATAGATTCTATCTTAGCTATAAGCTGCCCAAGCGAGCATTGCTCCATCTCGATATTCATTTTGCCGGCTTCAATCCTGGAGAAGTCCAAAATATCACCAATCAAATGCAAAAGATGCTTGCCGCTGTTGTAAACTATCCTGAGGTGTTCTTTATGTTCTTCGGCAAGTTCTTCCTGCATCAAAATTTCGCTGAATCCAATAATCGAATTCAAGGGCGTGCGGATTTCGTGGCTCATATTGGCAAGAAACCGGCTCTTGGCCTCATTCGCAGCTTCAGCCTGCGTTTTGGATAGCCGTAAGTTTTCTTCCATTTGCTTGCGCTCGGTGATGTCGCGGAATATCCCCATCACATATTCGGTTTGGCCGATCGTCACCGTACCTGCGTTTATGCTCACGGATATTACTTGGCCGTCCTTCCTTACGCACGGCAGGTCCTTTGCGTTTATCTTGGCCCCGGAGACCTGGGCCTCGAACTCGGCGAACACCTGCTCGAGCGACTCTTTCGGGTGGATGTCAGCCACGCCCATCTGTGTAAATTCCTCCTCGCTGTAGCCCAGCATCCTGCATATCGCCGGGTTGGCGTACCTGAACTTCTTTGTCGTGACATCGGCTATGAGTATCCCGTCAATATTCGCCTTAAACAGATTCTTGTACTGCTCCTCGCTCTCCCGCATCGCCTCTTCCGCCTTCTTGCGCTCGGTGATTTCTTTATTTAAACTATCTATGGATGTAGTAGTTTTCTTTAAATCCGCCGCCATCTGGCTAAAGGTATTGGCCAAAGAACCAAATTCATCTTTTGATTTTACCTCTATTACCGTATCTAATTTACCTTTACCTATTTCTGCTGCAGCAAAACTTAGCCGGGTCAAAGGCCGGGTTACAGTTTTACTAAAAAGATAGATAACCAACGCCAGCACGGGCACCATAACCAGAAACATTATTATGAGTATCTTCAGCAGTTTATTGACCGGGCCGAAAATGACCCGCGTGGGTACATTAGAAATAATGGTCCAGCCATTCCCTTTAAAGTCCAAATAACCTCGCTCCCGGCAAAAGGCGTGTAGCATCACCTCTTTCTCGCCAGGGTGCCGGTGCTTTGCGCTGCCGAAAATCTTCTCCCGCTGAGCTATCTTTATTGACTCCCACTCCGGCAGATTCTCTTTTAGTATGCCTCCGCGATTGTGATTAGAATAGATTAAAAGGCCATCTTTGTTTATTAGGTCTATTTCTTCTTCTTCTTCTTCTTCTTCTTGGATTCTCGCGCTTCCTTTTATCATCTCAAATAGACGACTTGTCAGAATTCTGGCAACTACTACCCCTATTACTTTGTCTTCTTTGTTCTTTACCGCAGAGGCAAAATAGGCCACGGGCACTTTAAGAGCTTCTGAGATATGCACGTCGCTGGCAGCACTCACCTGTCCGGCCAAAACATCCTCAAAGTAGCGCGTCATCTGGTTCTGCTCGCCGATATTCAGGCCTGAGGTATCGGCAATGCGGATACGCTCTAAATTAAAGAAGGAAAGGGAAACATACCACTTGTAAGTATTCCTGTAGAAGATGAGTTCTTCAGTAATCTCTTCAGCAGTGGCGTTTTCAGAGCTGATCACCGGATCGCCGGCGATTATTTTTATATCGTTTAAACTCCTGGATAAGAAACGGTCTAACGCATCCATAGTAAAAATAACGCGGCTTTCCATACTCGCCCCAATCTCGCTTTCCAGTATCTTTGCCACCTGAAAATAGGCAACTGTAAACATAACGGCGACAATGATTGCGATTATGCTTACGAATAGAGCTGTTAATTTAGGGGCGAATTTCATTTATTTTCCCAATTCTTCCATAAACCTCGGTTCGATTACCTCATCCAAATCCGGAGGGTGCAATAATTGCCCTCTCTCCAAATAAAAGTCCGCGATTATCTTCCCTGAACCAAATAGGGAATAGGTCTCATCGCTCTTCTGCATGGCCATAAGGTTCTCTTTTAAATCCGGATGATGAACCCCGCTTACACCCTCCTGCATTTCGGCCTCAGACATATCCTCATTTTTTGCCATAATCCTTATTGCTTCTTCTTGATGGGCATAAAGAAAATCCCTTGCCTCTAACAATGATTTTACAATCGCCTTTATCTCGCCAGGCCTTTCCTTTATCACCTTGGCGTTAAAAACCAAAACATCGGTGATTAAGCCCGGTACATATTGGGCTTCTGCCAGGACTTTATACCCCTTTTTTATGGCGGTGGTCTTTGCCGGCTCCCAGGTATGGCCGGCGTCGATTATGCCTTTCTCCATCGCCATTGGGACATCCATGGCAAGCACGACCTCAAAACGCACCTCTTGCTCTTTTACGCCCGACTTTTCAAGGGCCGCAAGCACAAAGAGATGCGAAAAGGTGTTTATGCTATCAATGCCGACCTTCTTTCCCTTTAAACCGGACAAATCCTTGAATTCCGGTTTACCCACAATCACGTCGGCGCTAACGCAGAAGTCCGAGATATAGACCACGCGTGAGGATATGCCTTCGGAACTCAGTAGGATAGCGTCGGAGTAGACTCCAAAAATGCCATCCACCTTGCCGTCAATATAACGCTGCCTGCATGGGGCATAATTTTTATCAAATACAAGTTCTACCCGCGCGCCGTTCTTTTCAAAATAACCCTTCTCCTTGGCAATAAAAGCATGAGCATGACCTGCCCATGAATTGATGGCGATTTTTATCGGCGGCTTTTCCTCGGGCCTTTTGGCGCAGCCTGTGACTATTGTCAACATAATGCAGAATATGAATATCGCTATTTTTTTCACTCGATTCCTCGCTCCTTCTTCAGCTTCTTCTACACTTAGAGGCTCTGAAGCGGCCCACATGCAGAATTCATTATTCTCTAATCCTGCTTTAAAATACGGTACCAGAATTTCAATCAAATCTTCCTTGCCCTGGTAAAACTGACAGAAGTGCGTACCCCACGGGACATCCCCGACAATTTCAATTCCTGACTTCCTTAAATCAGTTTTCATATACACCTCGCCCTTGCAGGAGCCTTAGCTCTTCAATAAATTCTTCTTTGGTTTTGTCTTTCTGCGTCATGGTTCTTTTTGGCCTTCCCCCTTAAATCCCTCGGCAGGACGAAAATAAACCTGCTTCCTTTTCCGACTTCGCTTTCCACCCAAATTCGGCCCTTATGTAACTCAACGATGTCTTTGGCGATGGGTAAGCCAAGGCCTGTGCCTTCTGCTTTCTCAGTGGTAACGATGCCCGCGGCCAGGATGATAAAAATCAGGATGAGTATATATGGCGCACGCCGCTCACTTCTGGCGATAGTTTCCATAATCAGAATCCTATGCTGTCTGCAGCAAGAAAATGTCGCCCCATTCTTCTAATTGGAGTGGTATATGTTCCTGCATTTATACCCCCTTTTAAAAAGGTGTTATCTTACCCCGATTAGTTTATCGGCCTTGATAAATTGCGCATGATGTCAAATAAATTGAAAGTCTGCGGCATTTTTAGATATACCGCCCCAAATACTATAACTGCTTTTTTCAACAGGCTTTACTTATCTGTCTCTCTCGAAGTGATGAACTTCTTATAAAAAATAATTGCTGTTTATCGGACGAAATAATCCCTTTGGCTTGTTATGTGTATAAGCTTTAGTTCGGATGCTTTTTTGCGATTTTACGTTATTTTGTTCAGAAATTAGTCGGTTGGTCGTCCTTTGGCAGCTGCTTATTAATCACTTGTATACTCAGTTCCCGGACGGGAATTCCTTGTTTTTTTGATTGTTTAACGGCCAGTGGTATCCTAAAATATCCCTTCATTATTTCATTAATTTTAACTTTTACTGTTTTTTGATAAAATTCACAAACAAAGTTTGGAAAGAAAAAATGAAACACGATAAGTCAAATTGCCCTGGTACACCCCCACACCAAAGCATTGGTGTCGGGGGCAAGGCAAAATATCTGTCGGGAAAAAGGATTCTTCCAAAGCCGATTACTGAAGACACAGATATAGAAAAACTGATAGACAATATGGATGCCTATAACGGCGGAAGATTGAGAGCAGCTTGTCTCCTGCTGAAAGACAGATATTCCCAGGAGGATGTTACAGTGGGATTAAGCCTGGCAGGGGCATTAACACCGGCGGGATTAGGGCCTTCGACGATAATTCCCCTGATGAACCATGGTTTTGTCGACTGGCTCACCGCAACCGGCGCAAATATGTATCACGATTTGCATTTCGCATTCAATCTGCCGATGTTCAGAGGCAGCCACAATGTTGACGATGCAGACCTGCGCGCAAAGGGCGTAACAAGAATCTACGACATCCTGTTCGATTATGAAGACGTCCTGATGGAGACCGACAGGAGATTAAGACAGATACTTGTCAGACCCGAATTCCAGAAGGAAATGGGCACGCGCGAATTTTATCATCATCTCGGCAAAATCGTCAACGAACTCGAAGAAAAAAACAATCTCGGCCAGGTAAGCATTCTCGCAGCAGCGTATAGAAACGGCATTCCTGTTTTTACATCTTCGCCGGGAGATTCAACAATCGGAATGAATGTAGCCGGTATCGAACTTCTGGCAGAAGCGACAGGTCTTAAGTCCTTGTTTAAACTGAAGATAAATCCAAGTATAGATGTCAACGATTCGACAGCCATAGTGCTGAATGCCAAGAGATATGAGAAAGGCAAAACAGCGGTTATCCTCATCGGCGGGGGGAGTCCGAAAAACTTTATGCTCCAGACGGAACCCCAGATACAGGAAGTACTTATGATACCGGAAATGGGCCAGGATTATGACATCAATATAACTGACGCAAGACCTGATACAGGCGGACTTTCCGGCGCGCCGCCGAGCGAGGCGGCGAGCTGGGGGAAAATCGACCCGACAAAACTCGATGAAACCGTAACCGCATACCTCGACGTAACTGTAGCATTTCCAATAATGACAGCCTATACAATACAGACGACTAAACCCAAGAAACTAAAGAGGTTATATGACAGAGGACAAGAACTGCACGAAAAACTAATAAAATCATACCTTGAAAATAATAAGGAAGTTGAAAAGCTCAAGGGTCTCATAAGGAAGCTATCTTAAGAAAATCAAAAATCAAATATCAAAAATAAAAATTGTGGTGTTCGGCCTTCGGCCGAGACCTTGTTTTTTTGAATCCGCTCAGGACGTAAAATAAGGAGTTACAGCGGTTTTGCTGACGCAAATAAAGGGGTTATGAACGTTTTTGTCGGCAAAATGCGCAAGTTTCTTTTAATTCAGCGCAAGTTTTTAAAATTACGCTAAAAACGGGGGTGGTTTTAACCACGGATTACACAGATTACACGGATTTTCAATTTTTTTGGGAGTTTTTTTGAGTTTTTGGCAAGTTTTGAGGAATTTCGCAAACTCGTGCTTGCGCGTTTTGTGCGATTAGCACAAAACAGAGTCAGAATATATTTTAACCACGAATGAACACAAATTTTCACGAATTATTTTTACCACAGAGCGGCACAGAGAATTGCTTCAACTAAGTAGTTCTGCGAACAGCTTAAATTCAGATTTTCAACCTGCTTTGCAAGCAAGCTTGCCCACAGGATTTCAAATTCGAATTTTTGCCAACAGGGTCAGCAAAGTTGAAACAATAAGAACCTCCGCTTCGCAGATGCACCTCAAAGTTTCCGTTTTAACCGCGGATTGCACTGATTACGCGGGTTTATGTATGCGGAGAACCCCACACACCAATTTTTTCATAGTGCTGATTTGTTTGGGGATATTGTCCTTGGGACTCCTGACGGAGGACATTGATTTTTGCCGACGATTTTGAACAGATGCAGATTTTGGGGAAATTGGTGTGGGGATATAGTTGAGTTTGGAAAAAGAGGGGGTAGAATATAGAACGTAAAACGGTTGCGGTTGCGAGGCTCGTTTCGTCTGTCGTATTACGGTTAACGTAAAGTGAAAAAAAGTACAGGAGACAGAGAAACTTAAAAGTTAAAAACCAAACGACATCTCCCGTAGGGGATGCCTTACGGCAGCGGCAAAAAGTGTGGTAGATTATTATGTTAGGTCATCATTATGTTTATGGGTGATCCCTCAAAACTTTGGCTAAGCATAGGTCGGACTCTCTGGAGCTTACAGACTCTTGAATTTGCTCTTGGCCACTACCTTGTTCTAACCCAAGTTGTACGTGGTGACAAAGATGAGGCATATCGCCAATTAGATAGGTCATTCAAAGTTACTATAGGCCGCCTCGTAGCTAAGTTGAAGGGGAGCGTACATGTTCATCCTGAAATCGAGGGCCAGTTAAAGCATCTTATAGGCGAAAGAAACTGGCTCGCGCATAGAATTTATCGCCTGCACCATACTGATATTTTTGATATTGAACGTTTTGCAAAATTGCTGGATAGAATTGGTATTCTTGGTAATGAGGCTATAAACCTCGCAAAAGAATTCTCTAATCTATGTAAGCAATGGTGTATCTTGAATGGGATAAAAGAAGAAGAGATCAACGCAGTAATTGAACAACACCTTAAAGAAAGTTGGGATACCTGACAAATGGCTTCAGTGAGGTGCCATTGACGCGGCGCCCCTAAGCCGGTACGTTATAACTTAGAAGGCCCATAACCATTCAAAAGAAACAGAAACTGACGAAGGTTCTACGAGAGGTGCTTCAACTTCTCAATGACGGACAAACCATGGTTATTGATAGGCACAACCTGGCATCGATAGGCAATCATGATGTCGCCCCACAAACTCGATACTTTTTAACAGGCAATGGATATGTAACAAGAAAAGATAAGACAAAATCGGTGGAAACAAAGGGCAATGGGTACGTCATCACTGAGAAAGGAAGAAAAGCTCTTGTCGCAAACCCTCCTCCGAAAAAGCGAGAGATCAGCACTTCAAAAAAGAAGGAAAAGAATTGTTCTGGTTGTGGGTTTATTAAGCCAATTGAAAATTTCGTGACTGTTTTTGGATTTTCAAATCCACGAGGAAAGTATTGCAGGAGCTGTTTTCTGGAACAACAACGGCAACATGCAATTTCGCTTATGGGAGGAAGAAATTTCTGCCTGTATTGTGGGGTGAAGATAGAGAAAGCATATGACTGGACAGCCGAAGGTAACTCTGCTTATACGTATTTGCACTTAGATCACATGGATCCCATATCGCTTGGAGGAGAAGGTTCAGAACGCAATACTGTTTATTGTTGTGTTTCTTGCAATTTAAAGAAGGGCGACAAGCTGTTTACCAAATGGCTAGGAGAGCTAGAACCTAAATACCGTGAATTATCTCGAAGAGTCTACATAGAAAAACATGGTAAAAAGCCTGAAGAATTTGAACCTTCCGCAAATGAGATCGTGATTTGCATTAAAGGGGGAAAAAACGTATAGATTCCTGCTCCCCGGCGCCAAAGGCGAGAAAATAGAGGATCGAAATTTGATAGTTGAAAGTTGTTTGGGGTTGGATTATAAAAAGGAAGTAAGGAAGCAAAGAAGTAAGGAAACAGGAATGAAAGAAAATCTGATAAAACTGGCAAAGAAGTATGGAACGCCATTGTTTATTATCGACCATAATAAAATAAGGGAAAACTTCCGCACTTTTAAGAAAAATCTGCCGAAGGTGCAGGCGTATTACGCGGTCAAGGCAAACTCAAATCAGGAAATAATTAAAACATTGTTCAAAGAAGGCTCCAGCTTCGATGTCGCTTCCTATAATGAATTCATACAAATTTATGAACAGGTAAAGAGTTTCGGGAAGAAAGACAAAGACTTTTTTATCTGGGATAAAATTATCTTTTCCAACACAATCAAAGACAGGCATACTTTAAAAAAGATAAAGAAATACAAACCGCTTGTTACTTATGACAACGCCGATGAGGTGAAAAAGATAAAAGAATATTGCCCGACGGCAGGATTAGTTTTACGTCTGAAAGTGCCTGACAGCGGCTCGCAGGTGGAGATGGGCTCAAAATTCGGGGCTGAGCCGGGCGAAGCAGCTGATTTGATAAAACAAGCCTTCGCCTGCGGACTGGCGGTTGAAGGTCTGAGCTTTCACGTTGGAAGCCAATGCACAAATTTTGATAATTATAGTTCCGCGCTGCAGATAACCTCTGAAATCTTCAACGATTCGAGAAAGAAAGGCTATAATATGAAAATAGTCGATATCGGCGGCGGATTTCCGGCGGCTTATGATTCAGGCGTTCCGAGATTCGAGCGGCTTGCGGAAATAATAAATTCAGAAATAAAGAGACTTTTTCCACAGGATATAGAACTTATAGCTGAGCCGGGAAGGTTTATGATTGCAACAGCGGCAACGTTAGTTTCGGAAATAATAGGAAAGGCACGGAGAGACGGCAAGATTTTCTATCATATAAATGACGGCGTGTATCACACTTTTTCAGGGATTGTTTACGACCACTGGATTCCGAATTTCCGGGCGTTCAAACGCGGCAAGAATGAAGTTTGTGCCGTGGTTGGGCCTACCTGTGATAGTTTCGACAAAATTTCCGTCTCCGAACAACTGCCGGGGAATCTTCAAATAGGAGATTACTTTTACACGGAAAACATAGGGGCATACAGCATTGCTTCTACGACAAAATTCAACGGCTTTGACGGAGCGAAAATTTTGCACATTAATAATTAGGAATACCTAACACAATGAAAAAGACACGGATTAACACGGATTTACACTGTTCTTTTAAAATATATGACCACAGAGTTCACAGAGAAACACAGAGATTTGTTCTTTGCTTCAACAAGTTTGCCGTTTTTGGCAAACTTAAGTTCAAAGGCAAAACGGTCGGCACAAAAACGTATTTTTAATGCGAGCCGTTATTGCCTTTGAACGTAGGCTTAACAGCCTGCTGAAGCAAAGAACAAGGTGGTCCGTGTTAGTCTGTGTAAATCCGTGTCTGAAAATAAAAATTTCTCTGTGAGTTCTATGTTCTCTGTGGCTAAACTGTTAAAAAAGGAAATGTTTATGCAATTTGAGCATTTTGGGATAAATGTGCCGGACGCGAAAGCAATGGCCGAATGGTATGTAAAATACTGTAATATGAAAATAGTTCGGGCTGTGCCAAAGCCGCACCAGACGCATTTTCTTGCTGATGAAAAAGGGAAGGTTTGTATGGAGATATATACAAATCCGAACGCTGCTATCCCTGATTATCCATCTGAGCATCCGCTCCGTTTTCATTTTGCCTTTGCAGTGTCGAATCCTGCTGCGCTGAAGGACAAATTAGTTGCGGCGGGGGCAACGGTTTTCGAGGAATTGAATCTTGACGACGGCTCTTGTATAATAACGTTTCGCGACCCCTGGGGTGTGCCGTTTCAGTTGTGCAATAGAACAAAGCCAATGATATAATTGATAAAAGGTTTGAAAAATGGAAACACGTTACTCTGCCGATGCGATACGATTTGAAAGAATGAATACCGAGGAAATACGAGACACTTTTCTGGTAAGGACTCTTTTTGTCCCCGACAAGATAGAATTAGTTTACTGGTTTGACGACAGGGCGGTAATCGGCTCAGCCGTTCCGACCAAGGGAAACCCGCTGAAATTAGAGGCAGGCGAACAGTTGGCCTGTCAGTACTTTGCCGAGCGGCGGGAAATAGGCGTTATCAACATCGGCGATGCAGGCACTATCACTGTGGACGGCAAAAAGTTCACGCTAACATACAAAGATTTGCTTTATATAGGGAGGGGCAGCAAAGATATTCAGTTTGAAAGTGCAAACGCGCAAAAAAGTGCTAAATTCTATATCGTAAGTTATCCTGCGCACGCTGCATATCCTGTGGCGATGGCAAAACAAAGTGATGCGCAGGTCGTCAAGCTCGGCAGCGACGAAGAATCAAATAAAAGAACCATATATAAATATGTCCATCCGGAAGGAATCAAAAGCTGCCAGCTTGTGATGGGCTGTACCGACCTTGCTCCAAACAGTGTCTGGAACACTATGCCGGGCCATACTCATACGAGGAGAACTGAGGTTTATATGTATTTCGCGATAGAGACGAATTTGGTTGTATTTCATTTTATGGGCAAACCTGAGCAGACTCGGCATATTGTTGTCAGAAATCAGCAGGTTGTGCTTTCGCCGAGCTGGTCGATTCACAGCGGAGCAGGTCTGAAGAATTACAGCTTCATCTGGGCGATGGGCGGCGAGAATCAGACATTTGCGGATATGCAGGGCTTTTCGCTGGACAATATAAAATAGAGTCAGTTTTAAAAAGTTCAGGGAGAGAAAAATGATTCTGGATAAATTCAGACTCGACGGCAAGGTTGCAATAGTAACAGGTTCAGCCAGAGGACTGGGCCAGGCAATGGCGAGCGGTTTAGCCGAGGCCGGCGCCGATATTTGTCTTGTTGACATACTCGATATGAAAGAAACTTGTCAGCAGATTGAAAAACTTGGCCGCCGATGCATAACGATAAAAGCGGATTTGAGTTCAAAGGACTGCGTGGAAGAGATTGTAAACACCACCGTCAAAAAACTTGGCGCAATTGATATTCTGGTAAACAATGCGGGCATAATCCGGCGGGCACCGTTTGTTGAGTTTACTGAAAAGGACTGGGACGATGTGATGAATATCAACATCCGGACACTTTTCTTTTTGAGCCAGGCCGTTACAAAAATATTTATCAAGCAGGGCAGAGGCGGGAAAATTATCAACACTGCCTCTACGCTGAGCTTTCAGGGCGGCATCCTTGTGCCTTCATATACGGCTTCCAAAAGTGCGGTGGCAGGTTTGACAAGGCTGATGGCCAATGAGCTGGCCAGGCACAATATAAATGTCAACGCCATAGCGCCGGGCTATATGGCCACCGATAATACCGCTCCTATCAGGCAGGACGCTGTGCGGAGCAAGGCTATTCTCGACAGGATTCCTGCCGGCCGATGGGGCAGCCCTGATGACCTTAAGGGCGTGGTTGTTTTTCTCGCTTCCGAGGCGTCCTCGTATTTATGCGGCTCGATAATATCTGTCGACGGCGGCTGGCTGACAAGATAAATCCCGTTAGAGACAGGCCGCCTTTGGCGACCGTCAAGCCATTTGGCTTTGTCTCTAACGGGATAAATCAGTTTCCTAATCCTGCCATCAGCCGAAGAAGCTTTTGCTGAGTAACTTCGCCTCTGGAAAGAGAGCCGGTGATTTTACCTTCTCTGAAAACAAGTATATTAATTCGAATTAACAATAAGAATAAGTCCTTATTGCCTTAATCATTGCCCGCATGTTTTCAACCGGCACATCGCGAGGATTCATTTCGCCGGTACAGAAGAGGTATCCGCCTGGTTCGCGGCAGATTTTGATAATCCTTTGCACTTCCTGGACGATTTCCCCGGGCGTAGCCCTCATCAAAACCTCTATGGGGTCAAGATTGCCGCTGAAACAGCATTTGCCGGTCAGGGCTTTGTGCACATCTGACATATTTGCCGCCGGCCCCGCATTTATTATATCAACGCCTAACTGTGCCTCGGCCAGCAGATTAGGAATTTGTATCTCACTGTTGTGCAGCCAAATAATTATATCCATGTCTTTCTTGACTTTCTCGACGAGCTTCTTGCAGGACGGGAATGCAAACTTCATATATTGTTCGAGCGACAACATACTCGAAAATGCATTGCAGTCTCCCAGCCAAACTGCGTGTGCACCAGCTTCATATTGTGCTTTGATGTATCGGTATTGTAAATCTACGAAAAAATCGCACGCCTCCGCAAGCAAAACAGGGTCGGTAAGCGCGGTAATCATTGTTTCCTGAAGACCCCATGTCAAACCCACTGCGCTATCTATCCCCTTCAATAGATAATCTTTCGCTTGTTCCGAAATGTTTTCACTATTGCTATTCAAACCTTCTGTCTTCAGCCGTAAATTCATCAGTTGACAATGTAATTTTTAGATATTATGCTGTATAATCAGGTAAATTGTCAGGTTGAAAAATTAATTGTTGTTGTAACGGAAAGTGATAATGAAAATTAAGGAAACTAATCAGCAACAATTAGAATGACTCGTTGAAGACAATTTAGGAATTCATGTATGACAGATAAAGATAAAGTTTGTTACCATTTGCTTAGACCAAGCCAGATTATTGATCGCCGCAAGGCTTGTCCGATTGCATACATCCCAATCGGAACGTTGGAATGGCACGGTTTACACAATCCTGTTGGAGCAGATACATTGCAGGCTGAGGCGATGGCTATTCTCTGCGCTCAAAAAGGCGGCCTTGCCTTTCCACCTCTGTATTACGGCGAAAGCAGGAGCGAGTCGCTCATTGAATCCTGCGATGCCGACAGGGGAAAAGTTGCATCCTTAATGCAGCTCGACCCTGATAATTTCACAGTCGATAAAATGCCGTTCACTCCAATGGAGCAGATTTATAACTACAGCAAATTACTGGTTCACATACTTGCCGAAGTTGAATCGTTAGGATTCAAGGTAGGTGTTTTTGTTGCAGGCCATTACCCGTTAATAGACCATGCAAGGGCCGCCGTACTACATTTCAATAAGCGTCGATACAGCAGGTATCACGGCATGTTGGCCTGGGCATTTACAGACTATCTTCTGCTCAAGGATGAGCATGACTGTGCCGGTGACCATGCAGGCGGGTGGGAAACTTCACACCTGCTGGCAATCTGTCCGGAAAGTGTTGATATTTCGGAGTTGGGTCCCAAAAATTCACCGCTTGTTGCTGTGCGCGGCAAAATGTCTGTCTGGGACTCAAATGCAAAATTTGGACAGAAAACGCTTGAAATGGCAGCCGAAATCGCTGTTAAGGAAGCACACCATCGCCTTAATCATCGAGACCAATATATGATGCATGGCTGCGGACTAATGGAAGGGCTTTGGAAAAAGAAGACTTTGGAGTAAACCTGCCCTGATTGATATCGGATATCACGAGCAATTTGGGGTGGTCTTTGAAATATTTTATGAATGCTTCGGTAAACATTATAATTCGGCTGCCCATTCCAACTATCACATGACTTTTCATTAATACCTCTTTTATTTATGTCCGCTCCCGTGCACCACAACGGCGGAAAACAATCATTAGCGAGCCATTGGTTAGCCAAAATAACAAAATCCGCGAAGCTCACTAATCCTGTTTCGTTAAGATTGGCGCCTTCAGGCGGGATTGCACCGCGATAATTTACATATTGTGTATCAGGCCAGTTCAGACCTGCATAGGAAGCACCCTGTGTAAAGACCTGTGGATTGGCAGGACGGTATCGTTCCCAGATATTCGCATCGTAAACGGGATTGTCTATTTTTGTAAAATCGAACTGCGGGTCGATTCCAAGGCCGGTAACTTCCCAATCTGAGGTTGGATTGGCCGCTCTGAAAGCGGCAAGGGTTGAGTAGCTACTGGTAGTTCCGAAGCTGACCAGAAGCTTATATGACCCCGTTGAAGTCTGGTAGATCACATCTCCATCGTAATGAGAGCCGGCTGAGAACAAGTCATCTTTGAAAATTGTGCGATTATCTCTTGAGAAGAATATATTATTGTAAACATATTTTTGGCTGTTTCCCCATACAGTTGATGGGCCTGCGGGCGCCGAACTATATGGTGCGTCCCATCGCGTAATTATCGTGTTGTTGTACAATCTCCACCAGGCATTCTTATCTGTGCTGTCGTGGCTTCCAAACGGATCAAGGGTCGCCCATGGGTAGGGTCTCCATCGGGTATCCCCACAATTGGGCCTGCCCCCGCGATGATAAGCGGAATTATCTATGATGTTATGATGAATATAGATAGGGCCGGTCGGCTTGCCGGGGTTGGCGGCACTTAAGCACGAAATACCTGAAGCAACATGCCAGAACATATTGTAAGCCACTTCAACATTGTTGACGTCCTTGCAGATATTCATTGCATCGTCAGTTGAGTATTCAAAAACATTGCGGCGGATAGTTACATTCCGAGAGCCGGAGGGGACAGTCATTCCGTCAAATACGTTGCGGAAGACATTTCGCTCAATAAGAAAATTGACCATGGCGCCCTGGCTGAGTGCGTCCGACTGGAACTCGGGATAAGCCTCGTAAGGATTGTCCCGGCTTTTGACATCCAGCCAGTGAATCCAGTCAGGTATGCCATTTGTGAACTCGCAGTCATGGACATACCAGTCGTGAGAGGAGGGAGTAGCATCTCTGACCAGAACGCCATAAGCGCCATATTTAATTTTGCAATGGTCAAACTCAATATTGCTCGTGCTGGTGGAAGAGGTATCAAATATGCGTTGACAATAAGCGAAAGCGAGGTCCTTAAAATGAATATACTTCGCACTGCTGAGCGTAATAAGAGTGTTGTACGTCCAGACAGCTATAGGAATCTGATTCGGGTTGTAAGTTGCGGGCACAGGATTGATACGATTACCGGAAATGTCGTTTAGGTCATACGGATTTGGCTCAAGGCGGATATAAAGATAGCTGCCGCGCTGCATAATGCCCGGGCCATTATAGAAGGCATTCATTCCGTTCAGTGTATAAGAAGTTGAATCCATATTCGTCGAACTGCCGTATTGGATGATCGAAATGTCATCATTAAGCAGCCATGCACCGACAGGACTGCCGGAAAGCGAACGCGAGGTTCGGTAAAGGTTTATATCGGGGTCAACAAGCACCCATTCGGAATTCGGTGCGGTCATAAAATATGACAGGGCGCCGGTTATTGTGGCCTCCTCGTCGGGATAAGACTGAATCGTAATTGGAGCAGAAGCGTTGCCTTGAATATTAGAATCAGGTTGTACAGGAGTGCCACCGCTGAAAATTGTATTGTCGGCACATTCGAAATTCTGCCGATTTATAACAAAACTTCTAAATGACGCTGCTGTCAAGTATATTAGCAGCAGTCAATTCTTTTATGGTTGAAAGTGAAGCTCCACGGCTTTACAGCCGTGGCATCTTCACATACTTCGGCGAAACCCGCCGAAGCATACCCTCCTTCGCCAAGGCTACGGAGGGTTACCCTTTTCGCATTCATCCACGGGTTTACACCCGTGGCTTTCTGCGAAGGCGGGTAAATCGGCGGAGATTGCTGTTTATCATAAATTCAGCCCATAAACAGCGACTACTCGGCATGGCACGGTGCATACACCATGTATTTTCAGGGGCAGCACAATCAGAGTAAGTCCGTTCCGCTCCAGCATCTCAAGATTTCTCAGGCTCGCAATGATGGGTATTTCTGCCTCAAAAAGATCGACAAAAAAACCTGTGGGATTTTCAAAACCTGTGTCATATCTGTTTACGTTACTGCCAAAGAGCTTTACCTTTTTTTGGGCCATCCACACAGCGGCATCTTTTGAAAAGTATTTGCCTTTGTCACCACAAGTATCAACGAGCAAAGCATGATTCGGCTTGATTTCGCCTGCGGCCGATTCAAGCATTGAGGCAGTAATACATCTTTGTGATGAGTTTATTCTGGCACAAAAGCATGGAAGTATCAAGTTATCCAAAGGATACTGGTCAGTGTTAGTTCCATTGCGAAAAAGATGTGATGAAGTTTCAAAATATGTACCGGTATGAGATTTTATATCCAAGTCATACGCATAGCATTCATAGCCCAAATAAACGGGCAGATCGTCCTGTAGTTTTATACTAACGCCGGGAGTATTATTTGAACATACAACGCTGAGGTCAATAATTTTCAGGGACATTGCCTAACTCCTTAAGAATACTCATAAATTTTTCCGTTGTTTGCCTGAACGTGCCATGGTTTTCCGCCTGAAGAACAAAAAGGCCTGAAAAACTTTTGCATCTGAGAATTGAAATCAACTCTTTTATTTCTGCCAGTCCTTCTTCAAGAAATGTCCTTTGGCCGGTGGCTAATCCATCATTAATGAACAATAAGCCAAGTCTTTTCCTGAGTGCGGTTCTGGAGTATGTGAAAACAAATGGACATTCGCCAACTTGTACAAAATTCAGGGGATTAAATGCCACCTTGATGTTGGGTAATTTCTGACAAATGCTGTTCATCTGATTACTGGTGGCAGTGATATTTTCTAAATAGAATGAACGAAATTCAAGTCGCTGTCGGCAGGGCACAGGTTAAAAAGCTGGGCATGCTCATTATGCTTCGCCAAAAGAATGGCAGATATATTAATGAAGGGATTAAGGGTATTGATGGGGTAACTGGTGTTTATGAGGATGCCAATTGCGAACATGTATATCACCTTTACACTATAACTCTCGATCCGGAAAAATATGTTCGTGATGAATTCATGCGGGTTTTATATCGTGAGTATGGGGTGCAGGGCATATTGCACTACCAGCCCACATATCACTTTACCGGCCTAAAGAAGCTTGGTATTAAAGGTAATTGTCCGGTGGCAGACAGGTTCTTCTATAAGCAACAGTTCAATCTTCCGATGCACCCGAGGCTCACACTGCAGGAGCTCGAGGATACCGTTTACGGCATAAGAGAAACCGCCAAGAAGCTGGCAAAAAAGTAATATCTTAACAGAAGCGGGCATGGTATAACATTCGTGCCCGCTTTCTGATAATAACCGATAGCAATGCAAATAAAACAACACAAACTTGTCGAAGCCGTCAAGCATGTACAAGGGAAGTACGGGGGTTTCTGTTTCGGTGGTCAAAAACCCGATGGGGTTTATGTACATAATGTTCTGCCGCGGGGCTCGGTTTTCCCTAATGGCGCGAAATCAGCCATACTGTTGACATTTGATGTTGAAGGCACATACGGAAACGGCAGCGGCGATATGCAGCTCGAGATTACCAATTACAAACGGATATGCAAAAAATTGTCGGAATGCAATATCGCTGTGACATTTAACGTGGTCGGCCAAATGGCACAGGAGCAGGGACCGGAGTTTGTTGAGTGGATGTTAGAAGCCGGCTGTGAGGTTGCACCGCACGGATACTGGCACGACATGAATAAGTTTTATGGCGGCGAACATATCTATGCAGGCCATTATGGTGCCGAACAGAACTATCAGCAAATTCGTCGGGGAATAGATGCCATAGAAAAAATCAGACCCGGCTCCGTCAAGGGAATACGACTGCCTTACGGTCATTTTAATGAATATAGTTACAACGCTATGGCTAAATGCGGCCTTGTCTGGGCGAGTAATGTCGGCGCCGATGATTTGCTCTATCCGGAAAATGGTTTTGGCAGCAGCCCATTTCAGATTAAACTTGGTCAGAAGTTGTATCCGTTAGTTGAGATACCGCTGGACAGCCAGACTTATGACTGGGCGATATGGGTTGCCGATGAGGCAAATAACGCCGAGTTTGTCGAATCCGTCAGAACATATTGCCGGATGCACGATTTGCCTTTTGAACGCACGCCAGCCGGAGCGGTTAATATCTGGATGCGAAGGATATCCGATACCATTAAACTTCAAACGGTCTTTACGCTCCTGTGCCATCCGATCAATTTGACGATAAAAAGCAGTCATTGGAAAGATGCTGTTGAAGAATTTCTGTTCCCAGTAATTGATTATCTTTGTGTTTTACAAAGAGATGGAATTATTTGGGTTTGTACGTGTAATAAGATAGCCGAATTCTATAGTAATTTTTTCTTAAGTAAAGGAGTATAATGATGTCACAAAAGATCAAATGGGGCGTAATAGGTTCAGGCGGGATAGCACGAAGAAGAACCATACCGGAAGGTATTATGCCTGCTGAAAACGCAGAACTTATAACCGTTTACGATATCAATCCTCAGGCCAATAAAGAAGTTGCGAGAGAATTCAAAGCTGTTTGTGCCGAAACTGTCGCACAGCTTTTATCCTCTGATATCCAGTCTGTTTATATTGCGACTCCCGCGTATCTGCACTGCGAACAGGTTTTAGCTTGCGCAAAAGCTGGAAAACACATTCTTTGTGAAAAGCCTCTGGGAATGACTATCGAGGAAACCGAAAAAATGCTCAAAGCATATCATAAAGCCGGAGTTCTACTCGGCACAGCCTTTATGATGCGTTTTCATTCCCAGCATCAGGCGGCGTTGAAAATGATTCGTGAAGGCAGGCTCGGCAAGCCCGTATATGCCAGAGCACAGCTTTCATGCTGGTATCCTCCGATAAAAAATGCCTGGCGTCAGGACCCTGCCGCAGGCGGAGGCGGTTCATTGATGGATATGGGCGGACATTGCATTGATCTTTTAGAAATGTTCTTCGGAAAGATCAGGAAAGTAAGCTGTTTCATCAATAATTCGGTGCATAACTACAAATCAGAAGACAGTGCCGTGGCGACTTTATTCTTTGAAAATGAAGCAATCGGGACCGTAGATACCTTTTTCTGTATTCCCGACAACAGCAGCAAAAATGTTCTTGAACTTTATGGCTCAAAGGGCAGCGTTTTAGCCAAAGGGACAATAGGCCAAGGCGATGCCGGCGAAATGACAGCTTTTCTTGAAGGCGATGCAATGGGTTATGATGCCCAGCAGACAAGACAACAGTCCAGTGGCATTATTATATCGCCCGAGCCGGTAAATACGTACAGAGCTGAAATTGAGGAGTTCAGCCATGCGATTATTGAGAATAGGTCGCCATTAAATAATGCAGAACATGGTGTGCAGAGCCAAAAGATTCTTGCGGCATGCTATGAATCTGCTAAAACCGGTAAAATCATCGAGCTTTAGAATTCAAGATACATATTTATCGACGGGTTGTTTTTGATTATAAGTTTGGAGCTGATGCATGCCTGACTGGTTTGGCGCTTATGATAATCTACTCGCTTCGATATTCCCGCTTGTTCTGCTGATATATCTGATGACGAAAAAGCGGTCGCTGCCTTCGTATAAGGTGTTGCCACTGGCTGCTGTGTTGCTTTTTATTATCAAGGTATTATGGTTCAGATCGCCGCTAATAGAACTCAATGCCACAGTCATTGATGGTCTGCTGACGGCGTTGAAACCCATATTGATTGTTTGGGGTGCGATTTTTCTTTTCAAAGCGATGGAGCACAGCGGTTCAATGGCGACTCTCCGTACATGGCTCAATTGTATCACAGCCAATCGTGTTGCTCAGGTGATGATTGTAGGTTGGGCATTTTCGTTTCTGATTGAGGGTGCCAGCGGTTTCGGCACACCTGTCGCGATCGCCACCCCCATACTTGTGGGGTTGGGCTTTGAGCCGGTCGCCACAGTAGTTGTCTGTCTTGTGTTTAACAGTGTGCCGGTAACATTCGGTGCAGTAGGTATGCCCACATGGTTCGGCCTTGGTGAACTCGGCCTTGGTTGGCCTCAGCTTGTACGAATAGGTTTCTTCTCAGCGTTGATCAATGCCGTAGCTGCCCTTGTTATTCCTCTGGTTGGCCTGCTTTTTATTGTTCCAAAACGTCAGATAAAGGCAAATCTTGGTTTTATCTATTTGTCGGTGCTGGCGTGTGTACTGCCTTATGTTATCGTATCGGCATGGAGCTGTGAATTTCCTTCTATTGTCGGCGGTTTGGTTGGGACTATCCTTTCCGTGTTTTTTGCCCATAAAGGTATCGGTCTGGCGAAGGAAAATATTGATGTTGGAGAGATGCATACTGAATGCGTCAGCCCGCGGCAGCTGCTCAAAGCGTCTTTCCCTCTCTGGGGAACGGTTCTAATCTTGTTTGCAACACGTGTCGATTATTTTGGTCTCAAGGCACTCCTTAATGCTGATACACCTGCCTGTAAGATATCTTTGGGAAAGATAGGAATCCTCAGTATCAGTGCGGCACTATCGGTAACGCTCAAAAATATTCTCGGTACCTCGACGAGTTGGAATCACAAATTCCTGTATATACCGTCCATCATTCCGTTCTTTGTGGTTGGCTTTGCTTCTTTTCGTCTCCTGCGTACCTCTAAAGCCGATATTGCGGCCGCATGGAATGAATCCCTGCACCGTATGCGGCATCCGGTGATTGCACTTTTAGGTACACTCGTATTTGCCAAGCTTTTCATGTTCGGGGGCGAATCTTCGTGTACTATGATAATTGGCAGGGCTCTTGCCGATGCTGCCGGCAGGCACTGGTACTGGTTCGCCTCGCTGTTAGGTGCGCTGGGGTCGTTTTTTGCCGGGTCAAATACCGTCTCCAATCTTACCTTTGCACCAATTCAGGATTCTATCGGACGGATGTTATGCCTGAATATGACGGTAGTACTTGCGCTTCAGTCGGTGGGCGGGGCATTGGGTAAAATGGTTTGCATACATGATATTGTTGCCGGATGTTCAGTGATAGGCATCACCGGACTGGAAGGCCGTATTCTAAAGCGGACTGTCATTCCTATGCTGCTGTATGCGATTATTGCTGCGATGTGTGTGCCATTGTTGTTGACAATTTTATAGAGAGCTACAAATGTGTCGTAAAAATATTTGCCTTGATAATGAAAAAGGCTATTTTGGTATTGAAGGGTTGTCGTTGACTTTTCAGGGAACGAGTTATAGGAGTTTTTTATGAATTTATCTGAATCAAACAAGACGGTTTTTGCTCTTTGCTCACATCCGGACGATGCAGAGTTTATGTGTACCGGAACATTGGCGTTGCTACATGAGCGAGGCTGGCAGATACAGATTGCCACGATGACCCCTGGCGACTGCGGCTCTGTAAAGCATACACGCCAGGAAATAAGCAATATCCGCAGGAATGAAGCGGCTGCATCGGCTAAACTCCTCGGTGGTACATATCACTGTCTTGAATGTGATGATGTTTTTATTATGTATGACAAGCCGACTCTGCTGAAAGTTATTGAATTGGTTCGCAAGGTAAGGCCGACACTTGTTTTTGCCCCCAGCCCGCAGGATTATTTTATTGACCACGAAAACACCAGTAAATTGGTACGCACGGCCTGTTTTTCCTGCGGGATACCCAACGTAGAAACACCTTCTGTTCAGGCTTATGATTTTGTACCTTATCTCTATTATGTTGACCCATGTTGGACGGACATATTCGGCAATGAGATTCAGCCTTCAATGTATGTTGATATCAGTTCTGTCATAAAGATAAAGGAACAAATGCTATGCTGTCATGAAAGCCAGAGAAGCTGGCTTAAGGCTCATCACGGCATGGACGAATATGTAGACTCCATGAAAAGACACGCTCAAAAAAGAGGCAAAGAAATAAATTGTCAATATGCGGAGGGATTCAGACAGCACCTTGGACAAAGTTATCCTCAGGATAATATATTGAAAAAAGAATTATCAGAACTTGTAATCGAAAAATAGGAGATTGAAATATGTCGCGTAAGATAAGTATGCTGGCGCCCGACTGGTGGGATTATACTACTTTGGATGATAAACTCTTAAATGATGCAGCCCGTTTAACGCCGAAGGATATGTTGTCGCTTTCACGAGAAGGCTTTAAGGTTGTATTTTACGACACATTGGAAGATTTTTACCTTGCCGAGGCTTTGGAATATATAAACGCCTGGAAACAGGCAACAGCGGATAATCCGGTCGGCATCTGCGGCCCGGTTGGTCCGACAGAGCAGTTACCCCTTGTGGCAAGGCTTGTCAATGAGCTTGGAATAAATCTTAAAAACGCACATTTCTGGGGGATGGACGAGTGGTACATTAATGGCAAAGAAGCGCCTGCAGACCATCCGTTATCGTTTGAAAAGGCTGACAGGGAAATGTGCTTTAATAAAATCAAACCCCGATTAAGAATGCCCGAAGAGAATCTGCATTTTCCCAAGGCAGATGCTGCAAAATATATTGATAGCTGGCAAGGCGTAAGATGTGCCGTTATGCAGGGCGGCCAGGGGGATATCAAGCACTGGGCATTCAATGACCCTGTAAAAAGAGAAGGTAAATACAAAAACAATCCGCCAACAGCCGCAGAATACCGAAAACTTTCAACCCGTGTAGTTGACCTTCATCCTGTTACTATTATGCAAAATGCCCGAACAAGCGGAGGGGGCGTGGTAACGGGTATTCCCACAAAAGCCATCTCAGTTGGCCCGGTTCAGACCTGGAAGGCGGAGAAGGTATCAATTTGGCAGGCAGGTACACATGATAATCCATTCGGCATGAGATTGACTGCATTGATGATAGGTAAAAAGATTCCGGATAGCTCGGTTCCTATGTCATTGCTTGCCGACCATCCTAATGTTCAGTTTAACTTCTATAGACCTGCAATTGGAGCCTGTGAAGTAGAAATGCATTGATTTTCAAAAGGCATTATTTAGGTTTTTAATAAATGGATGTAGACGTTTTTATTTTAAATACTGCTGTGGCAGATTTTCGAAGCAGTGAATTCAGTTTCACGGAAAAGCTTGCAGGTCCCGGCGGGCTTGCAAAATGTAAAACCGCTGACATGCCCGCTTATACTCAACAGCAATATAAAAAATGGATAGAGCAAGGCTGTGTTACCGCAGGAGGGCCGGGAAATACCGCACCTTTAATGGCAGCGGCCGGTTTAAAAGTTGCGGTGGGAGTAAATCTTGGCGGGGGTGATTTTGGCGGCTTGGATACTGCGGGCAGATATTTCTACGATACCATGACCAAATACAATGTTGACATGTCGCAGATTTTTATTCACCCCCAACTGCCTACTGGGATAACCTTTATTTATGACAAAGGCGGTCAGGAGCGAGGCGGTATAGCTTATTTCCCTAATGCCAACAATGATTTTGATTTTGAGTACTTTAAGGACTCTGTGGAAAAGATAAATCCTAAGGTGGTTTATTACATGTATTCCGGCCTTTCAGAAAGAGGAGATGCGAATGGAGGAAAGGATTTAGCTGATTTTATAAGCATCTGCGGGAAAAAAGATATAGTGACTATTGCTGACAGCCACACCTTAACTGACAATCCTCGGGAGTTGATAGTATCCTGTGCACCGGTAGAGGAGTATAAATTACTGGAGCCTTTACTTGCCAGGCTCGATTTATTTTTTACTTCTTGTGATGAAGCGAGAATGATTGAAAATACTATCGGCGACAAAGGGAAATACATTAATATTTCTGAAGAAGAATACATCGGACATTTTCTGGAATTTCTTTCTAAAAAGTTTTGGCAGACTAATAAAAACCCCCGGGTTTTCGGTGTGACGGTTAAAGATGGCGCTGTGGTGATTTACAGGGATTTTTTCGGCAATATATCTGGCCCCTTAAAGGTCAGTTCCGGTTTTATGACAGGAAATGTTGTTGACCTTGTTGGTGCAGGTGATTCATTCCGAGCAGGTTTTGTAACCTATGTTGTGAAAAACATAAAAGACTTCAAGGCCGGTAAAATAGACATAGAAAAAGCTGTTCAGATGGGCAATTTATTCGCGTCTGTTTATATCAAATCGCCTCTTAAAAAACGGTATGGTAACATAGGGCCATTTGACAGGATGCTTGAAGTTGTAAGGAGCGAAAGTAAATTTGACAATTTTGAGGACTTACTGAAAGCTGTAAAGGGTTAATAAAGTTATGGCAAATATTAAACACAAATATCCATGGCAGGAAAAAATATCAAATCATTCGCAGATAGGAGGTATTGAGACGTCTGTTCTTGATAACGGTACAGGCAGGGGGGTCAGGATAGCTTGGGTGAATACTGGTACTCCCTTGCGTTACAAACTGGTTATTGACAGGGGGTTGGATATTGCGGATGCTTTTTATGCTCAGCACAGCCTTGCCTGGCTAAGTCATACTGGTGTAACTTCTGCTCAGCCGTGTTCTGATAGGGGCGCCGAATGGCTTTATAGTTTTGGGGGCGGATTGCTTACCACATGCGGTCTGTCGCATATAGGAGGTCCTGAACAGGATGAGAACGGCACACGTGGTCTGCACGGCAGATACAGCAATATAGTAGCCGAGGTTGAGTCGATAATCCAGCCGGACCCTGCAAATGGTAAACTGGATATGGAGATAACCGCATCAGTTGTCGAATCTAAGGTGTTCGGTCCGAGTCTGAAACTGCGAAGGAGGATATCTGGACGCTTAGGAGAGCCTAAGATACTAATCAGTGATACAGTCACTAACATAGGTAATTCTTCCGTACCGCACATGCTTTTATACCATATCAATTTTGGCTGGCCTTTGGTTGATGATAATGTGGATATCGTTTATAGAGGAACCTGCAAATCGTTTGGCCGTGGGATGGACGATGAACTGTTCAATGATAATCATGATTACAGGAAATGCCAAAAGCCGTTGGATAGCCACAAGGCAGGTTGTGAATCGTGCGGTTTTATCGATGTTGAAGCAGATGATGGAATTTGCACAGCAGGAATAGTTAACCGAAGGCTAAGCCTTGCTGCTATCATGAGATTCCATAAGTTACAGCTGCCTTGTCTGACCAACTGGCAGCACTGGGGACCATGTGAGTATGTCTGTGCGCTTGAACCTGGTACCAACTTCCCAATAGGTCAGAAACGAGCACGTCAGCAGAATGAACTTATCATGCTTGAACCTGGCCGGAGCAGATCTTACGACCTGGAGTTAAAGGTCCTGTCGGCCTCTGCAGATATCGAAGAATTCATAGCGAAGTGGGGCTAAGTTATGGCAGGTCATGTCTTCACGGGTTTTGGTTTTGGTCCTATACAGTCAGGCCTCTTTGTAAATGAGGCATTTTCCAGCGGCAATTTTTCAAGAATTGTCATAGCAGAAATTAACCGGATACTCGTTGATGCGGTCCGAACCAATAACGGTTGCTATTATATCAATGTAGCCAGGTCAGATGGCATAAAAACAGTAAGGATTGACGGTATAGAAATTTATAATCCTGCTGTTGAGCAGGACAGGAAAGTTTTAATAGAAGCATTGAGCAAATCGACCGAGATTGTAACATCACTGCCGTCTGTATCATTTTATGATGCAGGCTCAAATAGCGTCGCATCACTGGTTGCACAAGGCCTGCAGAACAGCACAGCCGGGGCAACAATCGTATATACCGCTGAAAATAACAACCGCGCAGCAGAGATTTTAGAGGAAAAAGTTAATTCAAAACTCACTAAAAAGATAAATCATTCTGTGCAGTATCTTAACACCGTTATAGGCAAGATGAGCCAGGTAGTCAACGACAGCGGTGAAATTGCAGAAAAGAAATTAAAGACGATAGTGCCTGGCATAGACAGGGCGTTTTTAGTTGAGGAATTTAATAAAATTCTTGTAACCAAGTGCAAAATTGAGAATTTCAAGCCTGGCATAGAAGTTTTCCTTGAAAAAGAAGATTTACTGCCTTTCGAAGAAGCCAAGCTCTATGGCCATAATGCCATTCATGCACTTCTTGCCTATTTAGGTGCTTATAAAGGTTATAAAAAAATGGCGGAACTGAGAGAAGATAAGGGAGTTATGCGGATTGCAAGGGATGCCTTTATAAAGGAATCTGGGGCGGCATTGATTAAGAAGTATGCTTATCTTAACCAGGAGTTATTTACCGAGCAAGGCTACAGAACATATGCGGAAGACCTTCTGGAGAGAATGACCAATCCATATCTTGATGATACCATTGAACGTGCTGCCAGGGACCCGCAACGCAAACTGGGTCTGAACGACCGCATCTTCGGCACAATGCAACTTGCCTTGGAACAAGGTATAGAGCCTGTCAATATGGCCAGAGGTGCTGCTGCGGGAATAGTTTATCTGGCAAAGCAGGAAAAATTGAACAGTCAGAAAGATTTTAAAAATATTCTCGCTCAGCTATGGCGTGATAGTAACAGCCGATTCAAGTCAGAGCTGATTCGGATAACAGAAAATGAATTGATATCTTTGGTCGATTGAATTCTTAAGACTATATACGGTATCAAAAAAGTGTCATTCGTCACTGGTAAGTCTCGCTTGGCTCCATGTGTTATTTATATGTTAACTGCTTATAATCTTCATTTTGATACTAAAAAATGCGTTTTAAGTCACTGTTAACACTGGGGTTATGGCGCGAGATTCGGACGGTTGCTCCAGGGATTGCCGGTTCGAGACCTTTCGGTCTCGTTTTAATTTTGTTAGTGTCGGACTACGGGCGAATCTTTTTAAATCCCCTGGTTGTTTCTGCGAAATAAGTCAGATATAGAATTGTCTCGGCGGGTAGTGTATCCTTTTAAGGAGAGTATATGTTCATTTATAGCGTCAATAATATCTGAAGGATATGGGAAGAAAGCATCTTCAATTTCATCCGGCGGGGTAATCCAATTGCGGGCACCGACCACTACCGGCGGCACATCAAGCTCATCAAAGGCCGTCAGGGTAATGTTGGAGGCGATGGTGTGTAAAAAACTGCCCCGCTCGCAGGCGTCAGAAGTAAGGAGAATTTTGCGGGTCTTTTTGACGGAATCAATGACCTTTTCATAATTAAATGGGACAAGGCTGCGGGCATCAATAATTTCAGCAGACAAACCGAATTTTTCTTCAAGTATTTTAGCGGCTTCAATGGCTCTATATAACGTTGCCCCGATAGTCAGAATAGTCAAATCTTTTCCTTCTTTACGAACGGCAGGTTCGCCGAAAGGTATTTCATAGAAACCATCCGGAACACCGCCCGGCACAAACTCTTCCGGCTGGCCGTATAAACGCTGACTTTCGAAAAATATAACAGGGTCTGTTCCGGCAAGAGCCGAGTACATCAGTCCTTTGGCATCATAAGGAGTAGCAGGAAAAACTACCTTAAGACCCGGAATATGCGCACAAATGCTCGTCCAGTCCTGGCTGTGCTGAGCGCCATATTTACTGCCGATGGAAATGCGGACAACAACAGGCATTTTGAGCAGTCCGCCGCTCATTGATTGCCATTTTGACAACTGGTTAAACAATTCATCGCCCGCCCTTCCTATAAAATCACAATACATCAGTTCCACCAAAGCTCTTCCGCCTTCAAGTGCGTAACCTACGGCACTGCCGATGATTGCTCCTTCGGCAATAGGTGCGTTGAATAATCGGTGATATGGCAGAGCTTCTGTCAGTCCGCGGTAAACCCCAAACGCACCGCCCCAGTCGCGGTTTTCCTCGCCGTATGCCACTAAAGTCGGGTCGATGTAGAAATAGTCGAGAATTGCTTCGAAAACAGCATCTCTTATTCCAATACAACGCGCATCTTTCAGTCTTTGGCCGGTCTGGTCAAAAGCCGAACGATTTTTAGTTGCTAAACTTTTGGTTCGGGGATTATCCTGTTTTGGAATAAGGGTTTCCGGATAACGACCAGTTTCCAAAGAAGTAATTTTTTGATTGGAAAACATAGTCTCCTCAAGCAGGCAGCCGGCTTTTTTCAGGTCGGCCCTGGGAGATATTGTCAGGTCGACGGCTTTGCGACAGGCTTTAGTAATGAGTTCTTCAACTTTTTTATGAATCTGGTCTATAACATTTTGCTCACATATTTTTGAATTGACTAAATCCCTGGCGAAGATTTCAATCGGGTCTTGCTGCCTCCATGCCTGGATTTCTTCTTTTTGGCGGTAACTGTTCTGGTCGGACGGCGAATGACCGCTGTAACGGTAAGTGATAGTATCAAGAAGGACCGGCCCGTCACCTTTTTCAAGAATTTCTTTCTTACGCAGTATAGCGTCTGCAACGGCTAAAGGATTGTAGCCGTCGATTCTTTCAGCGTGCATTTGCTCAGGGTTTATTCCGGCTCCAAGGCGGGCGAGCATTCCAAACCCCATTGTTTCTCCTTCGGGCTGGCCGCCCATCCCGTAAAAGTTGTTTACAAAATTAATGATAAGTGAAAGGCCGCCTTTGTAGGGTTTTTCCCAGAGTTTCTTATACTGGTCCATCGTGGCAAAGCAGATGCCTTCCCAGACGGGACCGCAGGCCGATGAAGCATCACCTATGTTTGCGATTACTATTCCACCTTTTTGATTTACCTTTTTGTAAAGTGCTGCGCCTACCGCTATATCGCAACAGCCGCCCACAACAGCGTTATTCGGATATATCCCGAAAGGCGGGAAAAATGCGTGCATAGAACCGCCCATACCTTTATTGAAACCTGCAAAGCGTCCGAATATTTCGGCAAGAGTGCCGTAGATGAGAAAATCTATCGCCAGGTCTTTAATACTTCCATCAGCATCTTTTTCGACGATAGAGAGACATTCGCCATCGAAGTAATTTTTCATAATATCCATCAAAGTCTGCTCGTCTAACTTCTGTATCGCCGATAAACCTTTTGCGAGGATTTCACTGTGACTCCTGTGACTTCCGTAAATATGGTCTTCAATGCCCAAATGGTAGGCTTGTCCGACTGCGGCAGCCTCCTGACCGATGGAAAGATGAGCAGGACCGCTGTGTGTGTATTCTATTCCGTTGTATGAACCATGAAGCTTGATTTCGTTGAGCATGGTTTCAAAAGTTCTGCAGATGACCATATCCCGCTGTATTCTTATCAGGTCGTCAGGACGGTAGCGATTAGATTCTTCGCGAATTGTTTTGCCGTACTGATTAACCGGTATCGGCTGGAACTTGATGAAACCAGCTTTTCGAGATTCCTTGGGGTTAATGAATTGCGACTTTGGCATTACAGTGTCCCTGCAGTCGGGGGATATATTATCTTGATCCCATTTTCATCGGAAAAACGGCACCAATCCGGCGAAGGTTTTTTTTCCGTTATAATTGTGGAAATCGAACGAATATTGGTAATTTTGTAAAGTGCTGGTTTGTCGAATTTGCTGCTGTCTGCCAGCAATATCGATTCCCTGCCGTTTTTGACAGCAAGGCCGAATAAATCGGCACTTTCAATGTCTATAGCTGTAAAACCGAAATCTCTGCTTAAACCGTCAGTCCCTACAAATGTAAGATAGCCCCGAAGCTGGTTAAGGGTTTCATGAGCTATTGGACCGATAGTATCCATCCTTTCAGGCCGGTATTGTCCTCCGAGCATTAAAACATTTAAACTCGGAGCCTGGAGCTCCTGTGCTGTGCGGACTGAGTTGACAATAACAGAAAGACTTTTTTTGGTTCGCAGAAATTTTGTCATAGCAAAGCAAGTTGTGCCGGAATCGAGAAATATCTGGTCCCCATCCTGTACTAATTCTGCTGCCAGCAAGGCTATTGTTCTCTTTGCCTCGACATTACGCATAGATTTTGAAATGAATGAATAATCTGAATTCTTAACAACAGAAGCACCGCCGTGAGTCAATTCCAAAAGTCCTTCTGCAGCAATATCATGAAGGTTCCGTCGTATAGTGGCTTCCGAAACTTTTAACGCTTCAGAAAGCTCTTTAACTGAAACATGCCCTTGTTTATAGGCAAAAGCAAGAATTTCATCTTTTCTTTCTTTTATAATATTAGGCATATTTTAGCTCCTATATGTTTACAATTCTATATGTATTCCATTATTTCTAAATTAAAACATATATAATTATAAATTTCAACAAAAAATTGCAAAAAAATGCTTGATTTATAAACAAATATGTCGTATTTATGAAAATATACTAATAATGCTTGCTAATAGTTCAAAGAAAATATTTTAAAAAGCCATAAAAAACGCTAAAAATGAGGAAAAGTCGAAAAACCACGGAAAATGATTTACTAAAAAGGAAAAAGATGAAACAGGAAGATAAATTTGTTGAAAGGCCGGCAGGCAAGGTTATTCCAATTCTGATGCCGCAGGCAGGTCAGACTATGGAAGAAGGGACGATTATTTCGTGGAGAGTCAAAGAGGGGGACAGGATAAAGGTTGGACAGATTATCTTCGAGGTCGAAACTGATAAAGCAAATGTAGAGATTGAAGCTGTTGATTCGGGCAGGGTGGCGAAAATTGTTGTAAGAGAAGGGCGGACTGTTGCAGTTAAAACGCCTGTAGCATATATAGCTGAAAAAGATTCTGATGTTGAGGAGTATCTTACCGGTAGTTCTGCACGAGAAGGCGAGTCGAAGACAGGTACGCAAGTTGATAAAGCTCAAGCTATGAACTGGCAGGTCCTGCAAACGGGAAAGGCTGGTACTGACGAATCTGGAGGTTTAAGAAAAAAGATTTCACCGGCAGCAAGAAAGTTAGCCGAGCAAAAGGGAATCGATATTTCCGCTTTGCCGCCAGGTTCCGGGCCGGGCGGACGAATTATTACTAAAGATATTGAAAAGGTTGAGGCAAGCACTTCTGGCCGGAAGGGTCAGCCAATCAATAAAATGCGTCGTGCTATAGCACAAAATCTGACATTTTCAAAACAGAATATACCGCACTTTTATGTTAAATTAACAATAGAAGCCCAAAGGCTTTTAGATATGTATCAGCAGATGAAACAAGAAATCAAATGTTCCGTCAATGATTTTATAATTCTGGCCTGCGCAAAAGCCATAAGGCAACATCCAGCTTTCAGGAGTCAGTATAAAAATGATGAGATTAAAATTTCTTCGAACGTCAATATCGGTATAGCAGTAGGACTGGATGATGGTATAGTTGTACCGGTTATTATTGACGCAGACAAGATGAATTTCAAATCGCTTGCGGAGCGAAGCAGGCAAATCATAGAAAACGCGCGCGGCGGTAAAATTGAAGGGGCAGGGCAGGGCGTATTTACAATAACCAACCTGGGAATGTTCGGAGTTGAAGAGTTTATAGCTATAATCAACCCTCCCGAATCGGCGATTTTGGCGGTCGGTGCCATCCATGAAGATGTTAAAGTTGAAAACGGGCTTGTAAAACCTGTACGTTCGATGATATTATCTTTGAGCGTTGACCACAGGGTAGTTGATGGCGTCTCTGCAGCAAAGTTTTTACAGACTCTTAAAGAATTTCTTGAAGAGCCGGAACAATTGGTTAATTAAATTTGTCCGGGCAATTTTTTCGATGGGACTCTATGGTCTGACCCGAAAAATGGTTTGTTTATTCAGTATCTTCGTGCCGGCAAAGTTCCCGGAGTGGAAACTATCGAGGATGTCCGCAGGGCTTATGAGGCTAAAGTTCCAATGAAAAGAGGATGTACTGCTTGCGATGTGATGAAGGCCGTATATTATTTGATTGAACAGAAATACGAGACTGGCCAGGCTGTTCCAGTTACAGGTGGCCAGGTTATGCTGCACTGAGGATATTATGGTGGAAGAAATTCCTACAACACAATACGCAGTAGAATTGACAGGACCGGATAAGCTTGGCGTTAATTCACATAAGCAGGTTTGCCGGCCCGGCCCTTTTGGGATACTGGCGAAAGTCGAAGCTGTCGGGCTGTGTTTTTCCGATTTGAAACTGCTCAAACAGTTTGATTCTCACGCGAGAAAAAGCGGCATAATCTCCGGCATACGTAAAGATGTGCTGGACGAAATTTCATCATATAAACCCGCCAAGCAGCCGACAGTGCCGGGGCACGAGACTTGCTGCGTTATTGCGGCTGTCGGAGAGAAAGTAAAACACCATTATATCGGTCAGCGTGTGCTTGTGCAGGCCGATTACCGTTGGCTTAAAACCGCCAATTCAAATGCTGCATTCGGGTACAATTTTGAAGGCGCGCTGCAGCAGTATGTCTTGATGGATGAAAGGGTTATCATTGAGCCGCAGAGCGGTGAGAGCTTTTTAATTCCGGTTGATGCCGAACTGAGCGCCTCGGCCGTAGCATTAGTTGAGCCGTGGGCCTGTGTGGAAAGCTCGTATATCACGCAGGAAAGAAATTATATAATGCCGGCAGGAAGACTTCTTGTAGTTGCCGATAACGGATATGAAATATGCGGGCTAAAGGAAAGTTTTTCCAAGCAGGATGGACCATCGATTGTTTATGCTGTTTGTGCCGAAACATCACAGTATGATGAAATAAAACGGCTTGGAATTGAAACAAAACAAATTTACAGTCTCAACGATGTTCCAGATGAGAATTTTGATGATATCATATATTTCGGTTCTCAAAAGAATGTTATTGAATCGCTTGACGACAAATTGGCCGCTAACGGCATAATCAATATTGTTCTTGCCGGCAAAAGAATATCTGGTGAAGTGTCGATTGGTATTGGAAAAATACATTATGGAAATACCCGCTGGGTCGGCACGACCGGCAAAAGTGCGGCACAGTCTTACAAAAATATACCCCAAACCGGCGAGGTGCGCAGCGGGGAAAAAATAAATATAATTGGCGCTGCGGGACCAATGGGACAAATGCATACTATCAGGCTTGTGTGCTCCGGCAAAAAAAACCTTTCAATTACTGCAAATGATATTGATAGTGCGAGATTATCTGTTCTTGAAGAAAAAATAAAAAAGGTTATACGCAAAAATTTGATTGACCTGAAATTTGTCAATCTTGAAAAAAGCCCTCAAAGCGGGCAATTCAGCTATTTTGCGATTATGGCGCCGATACCGGTTTTGGTGGCACAGTCTATTAAGAATAGTATGACCGGCGCTTTGATAAATATATTTGCAGGCATACCGGTGAACATTAAGCAGGAAATCGACCTGAATCTTTATATAAAAAACCGCTGTTATATGTTTGGCACGAGCGGCTCAACACTTGAAGATATGAAGGTGGTTTTAAGAAAGGTTGCCGCCCGTCGGTTGGATACAAATTTATCCGTTGATGCCGTCAGCGGAATGGCGGGCGCAGTTGATGGAATCAGGGCTGTTGAAAAAAGGTCTGTTATGGGCAAAATCATTGTCTATCCTCAATTGAAAAATCTGCCCCTGATTCCGCTTTCAAAATTACATGAAACCTGTCCATCTGTTGCAGAGAAACTGAATAACGGAATCTGGACAAAAGAAGCAGAGCGAGAACTTTTCCTTACAGGATGCGATGGATCTGCTCAGGAAAATCCTGCCTGAAGTGACAATGCCCGGCAGCGAAGTGGTATTGTTGGGATTTGCCCTGAATATTGTTCAGTATATTTTGTTTTGGGCGGTTTTGGTGAGATTTTCAGGCTAAAAGGTAGTTTTAGGCCTGGTAATTCAATGATACATTTCTTAAATCTACGCTGTTTTTGCGTCAGTCGCCAGTTGTAACTCACTTGTAAGTTACTTGTGTGTTCACTTGTCAATCACTTGCGATCTTCGTTTTTGGCCCAAAACTCGTTGTAACATATTGTAATAGCAGCACTTATACCATGACCAACAGACTGTCGATTCGGAGGCTGCCGGTTCGAGCCCCCTCGAGATGATTCGTAAAGCAATCACTCTTAAAAGAGCTTAATCAAAAAGCTGGAAAGCTATCGCTGCCCAGTTGCACTTTATTGCTATAATTAACCCTTTTTCTTTTACGGGGAAATGTTTATACGCAAAAACCGGCATTTCATTTCACGGTCAATCCCGGCATAGACTCTTCAGCCAGTTTTTAGCAAGTTCCGCCAAATCATTAGCATCTACAATCCCGTCACCAGTAAGGTCGGCCCCGCCGCATGCGCCGCAGTTGGTGTCCTGCCAGTAACCGGCAAAAATGGCAAAGTCCGCCGAGTCAACATCTCCATCAAGCTCAATATCGCCGAGGTAGACAAACTCATCAGCTCCTATGTCAACACGACAGCCGACAATCCTTGGTTGGCCGTCCATATCCGTATTGGCATCAGGGACAGGTATTAAATTGGGGTCGCCCGCATCAATACACGGTGAACCGCCAAGCAAATGCAGGTCGCCAAAGTCATCATCCACGCCGTTCCAGTATCCATCCGGCCCGGGATTGGGGTCTCGCACAAACATCGGGTCAGCGTCGATGATATTGTTTGCGTCCCAGTTCAGTGAGCCGCCTATTTGATACACGCCCGCCAATCCTCCCTGCACATCGCTGTACCTTATGGAAAGAGTGGAAGGATTAACAGAACTCATTATCAAAATCTCCGGTCCATAAGGCGCCGTATCAGCCCATAGTATCGTATGATGGGCTATCATATTGCTATCTGCACATACAATGCCGCCGCCAAAACCCTCTTCAGCAGAAGCGTTATTGCTGCTGATGTCGCAATGGCTGATTGTGGGACTGCCGCCTGTTGAATATATACCGCCACCGATGTTGGCTGAATTGCCTACGATGAGGCAATGACTAATTGTCGGGGAGTATCCAACCCACCCATTGTTACAATCAATACCGCCGCCGATATAGGCCCAATTGTCTGCGATTGTACAATGATTTATCGTCGGGCTGCTGTCGTAGCAGGAAATACCACCACCATACGTGGCCGAATTGCGTGTGATTATGCAATGACTGATTGTCGGGGGCATCCCCTCACCCTGCGCGTTGCAGCAAATTCCTCCGCCATACCCATCGGTATAGCCGTTAGTGATTGTGAATCCGGTCAATACACTACTGTCGTAAGTAAACGTTACTACCGGGCCGCTTCCGCCGCCGTTGATAACGGTGGAAGCAACTACGTCAAGATTGTTTGGGTCTGTGCTGGTTACTGTGATACCCCAGTCGCCAAAAAAGTTGAGATTTTCACTATAGGTGCCCGGTCTAACTATGACAGTGTCGCCATACGTTGTGGGGTAAATGCCCCTTTCAATCGTACTGAATGGGTAGCTGATACTGCCATTCTCGATATCCGGTGTATGATTGACATCCACGTATATTGTCGTTGGATTGGTAAGGTCAAAATAGACGCCATTACTATCAATTCCGACAGATGAGCGGACGAAAACATTCCCACTGAAAGGACAGAAGGGGACCCTGCAAAGGATAAGAGTATCGCTCCATTGCAGTTCTTGACCGAAATAGCCCACCCCCGGAAATACTACCCAGCCGGGCGAACTGCCGAAATGTGCGCCTTGAATTTTCATATACGTCCCCGGTGGGCCGGATGTCGGGGTCATAGTGTTAACGTCGGGAGCAATACACACGAAATCAACGCCCCATAGATTTCCTGAAGTGGGTTGCATGTCACTGGATTTTCCTGTCCGGACTATCTGTCCGCCACCGAAGACATAGCCGGTTTTCTCCGCCCAAACGACAAGGTTGGAATCGGAATTGAGGCCGTAGAAAGCGTATATCCCCTTGCCGTTGGTACGGTGGGTAATCACTACGGATGGGCCGGGAAGAAACATCTCATTGACGTTGGCATCACTGATAGGATTCCCGGCGGGGTTAGTTACTCTTCCGCTAATGAACTCGCCACCACCTAACTTGAGAATATTGTAAATAGTTTCATAAAGCGTATTATAGGAGGGCGATGAGTTAATGTCCGGCAGGTCGTACCATGCGTCAGAGGCCCCGGCCCAACCCATGTTAAGATGGTGATACATAGTGCCGGCATTATAGCCGTATCCATCACATACTATAGCGTGCCCGCCTGAAGTGCCCCTAATGCCGAAGTAAACAGGTGAGTTGGCATCGAGATTCGGGTTGACCATACCGATTAACCCGGCACTAATATTAGAGCCGTTGTTGAACCCATAAATGGCGTTACCATACTTAAAAGTGGACTTGAGCCCCACCTTTGCACTGTGTGTATAGGCGTCTGTCTCTTCGTAAGTGTAACGGGTGTATTGAACTGGATTACATGCATCGGAGGCAAGATTTGAAATCCCCACTCCTGCATCGTAACAAAGTGCCCCAATGGCCTGACAGTTGGTATCCGTTGTGCTGCAACCGGGGACAAGTACCATATTCCCCCAGTTATACGCCCCGCCGTTGGCGTCACCGCCTCGCGTAGAACGAGATTGGTTAACATCGTTAACCTTTATAATGAAACTGGTTGTGCCTATGCCGATATTAGGATACTTATGATAATACATTATTTGTGCAAGGGCGGTGGCGACACAACCGCAGGGGTAATTAAACTTGCGGTCTCCCCCCTCACGATACGGTGGTGTGTAATAGTTATAACAGGCCAGTGTGCCTGAGCAAATTGTACTCTGGTGCCATCTGGTTTGCACCAATGGGGGCACACGCACATCATCGACACCAGATAACCCCATTGCGCCAAACTCTTTTTCCGGTGCTTCCGCAAGGCCGAGAAAATTGCTCCACTTGTTCTGTGGTTCTGTGGATACACCGATGGCGCCTTTAGTTCGGGCCGGCCGACCAGTTCTAACGGACTCAATTCGACCATTGAGGTCGCCGGTGACTAATGCTCCGAGAGGATTGGCAGGCGATGGGTCATAGATACCATCCTGGGCAAAACCGATGATTGGCTCAATTAAATTGTCTGCCGACACTATGACAAATCCATTTGGCTGCAAATAGACAATGTAATAGAGCGGATTGCCTCCATCATCTGTATAGGTCTCGACTTTTGTTACTTGCCGGCCTAAGGCTGCGCCGAGCGGTTGAGCGCTGGCTTTTAACCAGCCCTTTACTATCTTTTCGGCCTCCTGCTGTGTTGTCGGTCGTGCCTGGACATTGCCGCTGCATAATTGCAGCACAATCAGCAAGACCGTAAAAACAATGCCCACCCGTTTCATTTCTGTTCCCTCCTGAAAATTCTTACCTGGAACAACCAGAAATTTATTAAGAAATCAATTCCTCAAAGCCATACTTCTTATAAGAATATCTAATGCTCATATCGAAGGCTTTAAGTCAATCAATTCTTTTATATTGCGAAAGAGTCAGATTTGGTCTGGTTATTGTGTTTATTAATGTTACTTGTTTTCCCTTTGCAGGTCAAGCAAAAATGCCTGGAAATTGGGGATTTACCCACCGAAGGCGGATTTGTTCGTTGGTCATCGAAAAACTCCAAGCTATGAACAACGAACTCGTCAAGATTATCCCTATCCCGTAAGGTCTCAAAAGTAGGACGAACATAACATTTTTATAAGATAGGACTTACAATGAGCAAATTTTTAGCAAAATGGGTTGCCTTCCTATGGCTTTGGGTGAATGGTGTCAAAAAAAGTATCAATGACTATTGCATACGCACTTTTCAACCATATATCTATGCTGTTTATAGATATCATTGCAAATTTTTGACTACAACCATACTACAACCAAAAGATACGATATCTATCACAAGATGCGATATTTACCACTTGCTAAGTGCTGAAATCTACGATATTTGTGCAGAAGCGAAGATTTTGAAAAGTTTTAGAAATCCGTTGCTCTGTCCAGCTGAGCTACGAGCACAAGGGTTTTTCCTGAGACATACTTTATATTTCGGCCGGCAGTATTGCAAGAAGATTAAACGCAGCGTGCGGGATACGGTGCTCCTTTCCTAATCCCACGGCAGGTATCGAGGACAGTTGCTTTTCTAAATCCTGATGGTGCAATAGCGGCTGTCAGATAAACCGCAAGGACCGTATAGTGTTAGTGAGGGTTTAAGATGATAAACAGTGAATATCAGGTTGCTATTTTGGGCTATTCCAATAATGACTTCGTTAATTGTAAATTGTGATTCGAAACTAATTTGTTAAGGTGATGTCGTGGCACGAGTATCGCTTAAAGATGTTAAAAAAATTTATGATAATAGCTTTGTGGCGGTCAGGGATATTAATCTCAATGTCAATGACAAGGAATTTATAGTAATAGTAGGACCTTCCGGCTGCGGCAAGACCACAATACTTAGAATGATAGCAGGGCTGGAGGAGATAACAGAGGGGACTGTTGTCATAAGCGACCGGGTTGTTAACGACATTCCTCCCAAAGACCGTA
>Ga0315291_10000555_pt1 | contig 49511 bp, 36 predicted proteins | sample YL17G12_20_MG_FD_203070 | JGI IMG/M metagenome (GOLD analysis project Ga0315291, IMG submission 203070) | Sediment microbial communities from Yellowstone Lake, YNP, Wyoming, USA - YL17G12_20 | ecosystem: Environmental > Aquatic > Freshwater > Lake > Sediment | place: USA: Wyoming | collected...
TGCAACTGGGATGCGAAAGGCTTCTGGCAAGTGGCAAGAAACGCGAATGACAAATACAAGGTCTGTGGTTTCGCACCGTTGGCTTCGCTGCTGGAGATCCTACCGAGTGCCAAGGGCCATTTTCTGGGGTACGACGTCTGGCACGAGGACGCAACTCATTCAGCGGTGAGCTTCGCGTCAATCGTTTTCACTAGCAAGTGAGCAACTGCTGAGCGTCCGCGTGGGCGCACCCACTAGGAAGTGAAAAGCTGGTTGGCTTCGCGTCTCTTGTGTTTACGAGGTTTGCTCCTGCATCGTGATGCATCCAGGCACCGGGCAAACAAGAGAGCAAAGGTTACACCCGACGCATTGAGTGTGATCGACCCACGGCACTCTGTAGGCGGTTGTAGAAGCGGAGGGGTCTCGCTTTGCGGAAGTGGCTCGCTTTGCGGGTCGAGCTCGTTTCGCAGATGAATCCCCTCTGGTAGATGAGTTCTCTGTAGCGGAGGGCTCCCCTGTAGCGGAGGGATCGCCTCTCAGGGATAAGGCCGATGAGGATGAGAACGACTCCGTGGCCAATCTCAGTCGCTCCGTTATGATTTGATACCTCGGTGCCACGTGGCCGTGAGTAAGACTCTCGCCGGGAAGATGTATTGCGCTGTGACCTCCGTCCCTACAGGAGACATAGCATATCTGGCATCCGATGCATGTGTCGGGGTCAATATCTGCGGCCACTCGGTAACCCAAGTCCAGTTGACCCCATTCCCCTACGGCATTGATAGCGCGGCCGATCAGTTCTTCAACGGAGGCCATCCCCTTCTCGTCGAGATAGTTCGAGAGACCCCCAATAAGGTCCTCTATTATCCTGAATCCGTGATGCATAACGGCGGTGCAAATCTGAACGCTTGTTGAACCAAGTGCTATGAATTCTGCCGCGTCTCGCCACGTGCTTATACCACCAAGGCCAGAGATAGGGATCTTGATTCTCGGATCACGTGCAAGTGCGCTCACCATGTGAAGCGCAATCGGTTTCACGGCGGGGCCGGAGTATCCTCCTGGCGTGCCGCGGCCGCCCACCGAAGGGATGGGGGCAAGCATCTCCAGGTCGACGCCGATTATGCTTCTCACGGTGTTGATCAGAACAATCCCGTCAGCTCCGGCTTCGACCGCAGCCGCCCCAGGTTCTGTTATGTTTGTGATATTCGGAGTGAGCTTGGCCAATACCGGAATTTTCGCAACTTCCTTGACCCAGGAAGTTATCTTGCGCACGACCTCAGGCTCTTGGCCCACTGCGGAACCCATGCCGCGTTCGCACATTCCATGAGGACAGCCAAAGTTGAGTTCAACGGCATCCGCTCCTGAGTCCTCCGAACGCCTGACCATCCTGTGCCACTCTTCCTTGGAGTCAAACATAAGGGAAGCAATTACGGCCCTGTCAGGAAAACGCTTCTTTACATCGGCGATCTCCTCGAAGTTAGTATCAATTGGCCTGTCACTGATCAGCTCGATATTGCTGAGACCGACCATCCTGCGATTAGCTTCGTCCAACCCACCGAGCCTGCTTGAGACGTTGACGATGGGCTGACCGATGGTCTTCCACACTGCACCGCCCCAACCCATATCGAAGGCGCGCCTGACCTGCTCGCCCGTGTTGGTAGGGGGCCCCGAGGCAAGCCAGAAGGGATTCGGGCTCTTTACCCCCGCGAAGTTGATAGAGAGATTTGCCATAAGGTGAAATCAACCCCCAAGTATCTAATCAACCAAATGTCTCAGCAAAGGCCGTCATGAATCGCAGCATGGACCAGGGAGTTCGTGCCAGAATTCGCATTTACTCCCTCAACATCTCAGCAATGGCGACCGCAGCGCGCTTTCCTTCTGCAACTGCATTCACGACCTCTTTTCCACCGTTAACGCAATCGCCACCAGCAAAGACTCTGGGATTACCCGTGCGGCCGGTCTTCTCATCGACGACGGCGCAACCGTTCGAATCACACTTTACGTCCGGAAACTTGGAAATTAGCTCCGTTTCTCCCACCTGGCCAATTGCAACAACGACCATCTGGGTTTCAAACTCTCGTTCTGTGCCGGGAACATGCCGCGCCTTCTCGGCGCGAGCCACAACGAGGCCTCTTGACTTTGAGCTCTCCTTTCCATTCTCCCTCAATACTCTAACCGGCAGAGTCTTCTCAATGAAACGCACGCCTGCGACCCTCGCGGCCTTGAGTTCATGGGCGTAGCCAGGCATCTCCTCCTCTGTACGCCTGTAGAGTATGCTCACGTCTCCGATTCCCAGATGTGCAAGCTCCCTTGCGATGTCGATGGCCGTGTTCCCGCCGCCGACAACTGCAGCACTCTCGACTCCGTCAAAACGAAAAGAAGAATCGAGTTTGATTTTCTCAATCGTTTCGATTGCGCTAAGTACTCCCGGGCCCTTTTCCCCTGGAACACCGAGCGAGCTGTCTTTACCCAGGCCTACGCCAATGAAAATGGCGTCGTACTCTTTGAGCAGGCGCTCGCACGTCATATCCTTGCCTATCTCAACGCCTGTTCTTAAATCAATCCCTGAAGAGAGAATCCACTCCACTTCCCGCAGACAGTCATGAGCGTGCATCTTGTATGGAGCTATACCGGATAGGTTGAGTCCCCCTGGTACGCCACGTTTCTCGAATATGATGGGTTTGTGCCCCAGTCCTACAAGATGGTGAGCACAAGCAATCGATGCAGGACCGGCTCCCACGAGAGCGATCTTTCGACCCGTGCGAACAGTGTGGCAGGTGCGTCCAGTGTGGCCAGTGCGCCCTGCGAATCTTGCAAGGCTCTTCCTCAGAACGTCTGTTCCTACGAAAGGCTCTGTTGCGTAACGTTGGAGTCGTCCGATCTCGATAGGCGTTCGGTACTGAAGGCGAAGAACGCAGGCGCCAACGCACAGAACCTCGACCGGGCACACTCTAGCGCAGGAAAACCCAAAAACATTGGCATCAAGGATGGTCTCCGCAGCGCCCCTGACATTTCCAGTGGCGATTTTTCTTATGAAGCCTGGTACGTCAATCCCGGTCGGGCAAGCCTTTGTGCACGGCGCATCGTAGCAGTAAAGGCAGCGCTGAGCCTCGGCCAGTGCCTCAGTCTTTGAGTAGAGAGGCTTTGAGTCTGTAAAACTAAGTTCAGTTCGTTGCGCAGGAAGCTGGAAACGACTACTCATCGATCCACCTTTATTGCTACAGGCGAACCCAGTGGCAACAAGACAAGCTATCACCTCAGCCGAGAAACGTGCAGCTCGTCCGCTCGATGACGCGCTGCCGATGGCCGGGCCAAGCTCGCCCTCAAACCTTCATCGCAGCACGCCATTTCAGCGACATCACGCCTGCTCGGTGACGGGCCGCCGACGGCCTGGCAGAGCTCGCCCTCAGCCCTTGGTTACAGCAAGCGACTTGTCCAGAATCTGTAGAGCCTCCTCGACCTCATCCTCAGAAACCGTCATCGGAGGAGAGATCCGAATAGCGTTGCCGTATAGCCCACCTTTACCAATAAGCAAGCCACGTTTCTTCGTCTCTTCAAAAAGCTCGAGCGTTGCCTTCGCGTTCGGCGTTCTGTCCTTCCGGGTCTCATCTTCCACAAGTTCAATCGCCTGCATGAGACCCATACCACGCGCATCACCAATCAGGCGCGAGTACTTCTCCTTAAGGCGCAGCAGGCCGGAGCGCAGCACGGCCCCGACCTTCTCAACGTGGGCAGGAATGTTCTCGTCACGAATAACTGCAAGCGTTGCGTTTGCAGCGGCGCAGGAAACCGGATTCCCTCCGAAGGTCGAAATGGTGAGACCCTTGAGAGAATCCGCCACACCGGGAATTGCGGTCGTGACACCGAGCGGAAAACCGTTCGCGACTCCTTTGGCCATAGTCATGATCTCCGGCAAAACACCGTAGTGTTCGATGCCAAACATCTTTCCGCCGGTTCTCCCGAAGCCGGTCTGGATCTCATCACAGATAAAGACACCGCCGTAGCGCCGCACTATATCGACGGCAATCTTGAAATACTCTTGGGGGGGCGTCACGAACCCACCCACGCCCTGAATCGGCTCCGCCAGAAACCCTGCAACCTGCCCAACCGTGGTCGTTCGGATCAACTCCTCGATGTCGCGAGCACATTGTATGTCGCAGGAGGGATAGCTCAATCCAAACGCGCACCTGTAACAGTAAGGAGAGACGGCGTGTTTTATCGCGCCTACCTGCGTGGGTAGAATTCTCCACGGCGCCTGGGCCGTGAGGGCCTGGGCGAGCAGAGATCTCCCGGAGTATCCATGGCGAAGGGCAATGATCTCGTGACGGCCCGTGTACATTTGAGCCAGCATGACGGCAGTCTCATCTGCCTCGGTGCCCGAAGCTGTGAAGAAAGACTTCTTGAGCTCTCCGGGCGTAATCGCCGCAATGGTCTCCGCGAGCTCGACGAAAGGCAACGTCTGGTAGAGGGTCGACGTATGCACCACCTTGTCAATCTGTTCCTTTGCTGCCTCGACCACGCGAGGATGCGCGTGCCCGACAGAAACAGTCAGAATCCCTCCGAAGAAATCGAGGTACTCTTTTCCTTCGATGTCGGTGACACGCCTTCCCTTTCCCTCGACCAACACAAGTGGTTCTTTGTAGTAGTTAATCACGCTAGGAAAAAGGAATTCCTTGTGTTTCTCGCGTACGCTTTGAGCATTCCCCACAAGCCCGCCACTCACGCTCTGCTTTCTTTCTGCCATCGTAAACCTCCACTACGTTGCATGGGACCCTTCCTGATTACAAGGGGCAGCATCACGAAGGGCGAAATGATGAAGGGCAACATTACAAAGAACCACCATCGACCCGGCCCCGCGTAAACCTCGTCGTCACTTCACGGGTCTCTTTATAAACCTGCCCGCTCCTCTATCAACTTTCAAACTTCCATTTGAGAAAGCGACCCTGCCGCCAAGAATAACCGTGGCGACGCGACCTTTCACAACGAAACCTTCATAGATATTTCGGTCGCATCTCTGGTGGTGCGTTGAAGCAGAGATCTTGCTTTCGCCAGAAGGGTCATACACGACAATATCTGCATCCGCTCCGGGTACGAAAGAGCCTTTTCGCGGATAGAGGCCAAATACCTTTGCCGGTCGCGTCGAGACAAGATCGACAAATCGATTCAGATCAAACTTGCCGGCACGGACCCCGTAAGAATAGAGAAGCGCCAGCCTGTGTTCGACGCCGGCTGCACCATTCGGGATCTTGGTGAAATCGTCTCTTCCCATTTCCTTCTGACCCTTCTGATTGAAGGGACAGTGGTCAGTTCCAACGGTATCAACTATGCCCGACTGAATGCCGCCCCAGAGTGCATCCTGGTGCCCCTTCGGCCTAATGGGAGGAGACATGACGTAGGCGGCTCCTTCAAAATTAGGTTTCTTGTAGACTTCATCATCAAGAAGCAGGTATTGAGGGCAGGTTTCACCGTAGACCGCCTGACCTCTGAGTTTTGCTTCGGTCACCGCCTCAAGCGCCTCACGGCAAGTCATGTGAACGACGTAGAGCCTCTGGCCCGTAACGCGCGCAATCATTATCGCGCGTGACGTGGCTTCGCCTTCGACAAAGCTGGGTCTTGAAATAGGATGATAGTAGGGCTCGGTTTTGCCTTCACAAATGAGTCTCTTCTGAAGGTTCGCGACGACGTCTCCATGTTCAGCGTGAATCATCGTGAGGCCGCCCGCTATGCGAGTCGCGACCATTATCTTGAAAAGTTCGTCGTCGTCAACGCCGATGGCACCCTTGTAAGCCATGAAGCTCTTGAAAGAATTGACGCCTTCTTCCCGCACGCACGTTTCGATTTCGAGACCACTCTTCTCGCCGAACCAGGTAACAGCCATGTGCAGAGCGTAATCGCTTACTGCTTTCTTAGCCTTGTCCATCCAGACCTTTAGACCCTCGAGGAGCGACTGGCCACGACCGGGAATGGCGAGATCAATGATTGTTGTTGTTCCGCCAGCAACGGCTGCGGCACTTCCGGTTTCGAAATCGTCCGAAGATTCCGTTCCCATAAACGGGAGTTCCATGTGAACATGAGGGTCCACGCCACCAGGAAAGACGAGCGCGCCCGACGCATCAACGACCTCGTCCTTGGTACTTTGCTTGTTGACGGACAAGCCGATGCCGGCGATCTTTCCGTCCTCGCAGTAGATGTCACCGATAAAACGCTCGGCGGCAGTCACAATCTCGCCATTCTTTATGAGAAGACCCATCTCGACACTCCCTTTCAGAAATGAATTGGCAGGTGCCGGCTGACTGACAGGGCGCTGCAACCAACGCGAGAGCCCCAAGCATCTCGCGCAGAAGTTTCCTGCTTCTAGAACCCGCTTTGGAGCCCAAAGCGGTTCGCGCAGAGGCCTCCTGCTGACTAGAACCAGCGCGATATGATTACGCGCTTGTCTGTAAAGAACTCTATGGAGTCTCTTCCATGCGCCTTGAGATCTCCGAAGAAAGAACCTTTCGCTCCACCAAAAGTAAAAAAGGCCATTGGAGCGGCGATTCCAACGTTTACACCAATCATGCTGATTCCGACGCGATACGCAAATTCTCTGGCATGTCGTCCACTTTGCGTGAATATGGATGTTGCGTTTCCAAATTCTGATTGAGAAATCAGCTCAAGGGCTTCTTTGAGAGATTTGACGCGCATGAGGCACACGACCGGTCCAAAAATCTCCTCTTTCGCGATGGACATAGAGGGTTTGACCTTTTCAAATATGGTCGGGCCGACAAAATAGCCTTTAGGATGATCCGGAACTCTAATTTCCCTTCCGTCAAGAAGAAGCTTTGCTCCCTCGGCAACCGCAGAGTCGATGCATCCCAGGATCCTCTCCTTGTGCTTTTTCGAGATGACAGGCCCCATCGTTGTTTTCTCATCAAGCCCGTTTCCCAAGACGATCTTTCGTGCTGCTCGGAGGAAGCGCTCTTTGAAAGCTTCGTACACGTCGCCGACCACCACCAAGAGACTTCCGGCCAAACAACGTTCTCCGGCACATCCAAAACAGGAATCAATCAGTGCAGCCACAGCACCGTCAAGATCAGCGTCCGGCATCACGACGAGAAAATTCTTTGCCCCACCCAACGCCTGTACACGCTTGCCGTGTGCAGCGGCAGTCGAGTAGACGTACCGCGCCACAGGGCTTGAACCCACAAACGAAATGCCGCACACGTCAGGATGCTCGAGAAGAGCATCCACCGCCTCCTTGGCTCCATTAACAAGGTTTATTACCCCGGGCGGAAAGCCGACTTCATGCATGAGCTCGAAGATGCGGTTCTGGCAAAGCGGGGTTTGTTCAGAAGGCTTCACGATGAACGTGTTGCCGCAGGCCATTGCGAAAGGAAAAAACCATAATGGCACCATTGCGGGAAAATTGAAGGGTGTCACGCAAGCGAACACGCCCAGAGGCTGGCGCATAGCGACGCAATCGATGTCTCTGGCGATGTCTTCAAGGCTGTAACCCATCATGAGTGAGGGAATCCCTGAGGCAACCTCAACATTCTCAATCGCCCTGCGCATGCTGCCTCGCGCTTCGGGCAAAGTCTTCCCGTTTTCCTTTACAAGAAGCTGTGAAACTTCCTCGAAGTGATCCTCAAGCAGGTTCTTGAGCTTGAAGAAGTACCGAGCGCGAACCAGTGGCGGAGTTTCTCTCCACTCGTCGAAAGCGCTCTTTGCGATAGCTACTGCTCTGTTGACCTCTTCTCGGGTCGAGAGCGGCACGCGAGCAAGAATCTCATCCGTGGCAGGATTTCTTACGTCCAGTGCCTTCGTTGACTTTGAACTAACCCATTTTCCTCCAACATAATTGCGAATAGTCTTGACTGACATTCTTACCTCTTTTTTGAAATCGCCATATGACGGCTTGTCGAGCCAACTTGTCTTGACGCAGCATCATCAAACACAGAAGAGGGCCGGGCCGCGAGACAAACCGGCGCCCTGGGCATATGTCCTACACCGGCGCCCTAGTGTCGGTGCTGCAGTAAGACCGATGCTGCGATGACCAATCCGGTCCGAATCGATACCTCCCTGACCGATACCACCCCGACCACAATCGCCCAAGCTTATTCTTGATGCTAAGTTGGCTCCCCTGCGAAGTCAAGACCGAACAGGTCGAGTCTATTCGCGGGATAGAAATACGCAATCATCGGCAAAGTAGAAACGTCTTGCCGTCAGCAAGGTGGAACTGTGGGATCGCTAAACAGGTAGAGGCAGGAACAAAATCACTGTTATGGCAAGAGAATTATTGACTTAGATGATCATGTTGTGGTATGATGGCGCGGTGTGAGATTCTAAACGTTTGACAGGATGTAGCAAGGGAGGTGATCCGGCTTAGCACGATTTGTTCACCTTCTTGGCTCTGGTTGTGCAGGGGTTGAGCCCGAGTCGAGTGCTCCCATGCGCTACGGGCAAGCCGTCCGGCATGACCTGTATCGTCTGACAGCATCGCATCGCCTGAACCGCGGCGTGCGAATAGGGGATCTGGCGAACCCTGGAGGTCGAATCATGAGAAAAAGAATGTTGTTCACAGGAGTATTAGCTATGGCCTTGCTCCTGTCTGCTTGGCCGGCAATGGCGCAGCCAATTGCTGATTACGGGGATGCTCCTGATCCCAGCTTTCCCTCGTTGTTTGCAAGCAACGGGCCTCGCCACCTTGTTCTCACGGACTGCTGGGTGGGATTGGCGGCAACTGCCGAGCCGAACGCCCTTGTTCCGAACTTAGACGCTGACGATGGCACTCCCGTAATCTTTGCATCGTTGACAAAGAGCGGAATCTGGACAGGCTGGGTCTACTTCCCGGTAACGCTTTCCCAGACTGCCACGGGAACTCACTATCTAAATATTCTCTTGGACTGCAACTCAAGTGGGTCCTGGTGTGATCCGGCGAGCCCTAACGAGTGGATAATCCGCAACTACAAGTTGCCCCCGAGCCACCTGCCTGGGCAAACGGTCTACTACTGTTTAGGGGGATTCACCTGGGTGAGTTTCTATGACAGTATCCATTGGCTGCGTATAACGCTGAGCGGAACGCCAATAACCGCCAATGTCACTCCTTGCTGTTGGGACGGGCAGGTGGTCCCCAGCTTTCAGTTTGGCGAAACTGAGGACTGGCCGCTCGGTTGGTCTTACGATCCTTGGGATCCAAACGGTGGAGGTACTCCTGGGCCAGTTCCTCCCAGTCGTCCCGATCACCCACCACTCCCACAGCCTATTCCTCAGTGTAACAAGACAGGGACTATTTACCAGGATCCACCTCCAACCCACAAAGGTCACTCTGGGACCTTTGACGTTTGTGTGAAGAATACGAGTCCCAATCATCCTATGCACATAGTCTCCGGGCCTACTGTTACCGACCAGAAAGGAAGTCCCAACACAATTTATATCGAACCGCTTGCAAGCACCTGGCTGCAACCGGGCCAGCAAGTGTGCGCCTGGTCTAGCTGGGGCTTCACGAACCCTCCGCCCAACGGCACCTGGTGTGACTTCGAGGTGGAGGTTGACCCGCAAGGCCAAAGTGTCATAATCGGCAACGTCGGTGACTACAGCAAGCCGAATGATTGCTACCAGACCACTGGCGGTGTCTTTGAGGAAATAGGAGTCCCCTCCATGACGCGTGTGGGTATTGTTGTACTCCTTATTACTCTTGCCCTGATCTCTGTGTACTTCGTTGTAAGGAGGCACAGGCTCGCGACAAGAAATTAGCGAGGTTTGCTGACTTACGCTGAGATGGGCATTGATGGCGGCGGATTCAATCCCGCCGCCATCAATTTTGGTGCGATACTCTTTGTTTCCGCGGAGTGAGGCCCAACTTTGCGTGGCTTTCTTTGTGTTGACGCGATAAGTGTGATAATACTTGTTTTTTCGCTATTGAGGCATGGATTGTTGTGAGACGCATTATTCACCAGTGGGCTCCATAATGAAAGCCCCATCTACACACAGAAGCTTCTTGTTTTCACGGAGAAGCTTCAAGCGCATCTCGCACAAACACACCCCCTACACTCGAGGGAACGTCAGCACAGTTGAGTCGCCGGTGCGCGGTCGCGCGAATACTACCCGCATCTTGCTACGGCCTTCATCGTTGGTGCAAGGCCGTGCGGAAACTATTTCTAACTTGCTACTACGATCGTTGCTCTGTGCAGTAGTCCTGCTCGAACTCTTCGTCCCTCAGAGTGCTCTCGGCAAGCTGAAATGGTCAGAGGATGAGATTGTAAACGAGAACATGACGGCAGCCTTTGTGACGCCTAACAACGAGCGTTCAATCGACGTGGATGCAGCAGGCACGGCTCATATCGTCTTCTCTGGAAACATAGACTTTTACTACAATATCTACTACAGGCAACGCAGCCGCGCGGGCTGGGGGAAGCTAGAGCAGGTAAATGTCAGTGCTTCGACGTCCACCACGCCAAGTTTGACAATCGGGCCGGGAGGCGCAGTCTACGTGGTTTGGTGTGACAATGCAACGGGCAACTTTGACCTTTATTCCTCCGCTCGTCTCAATGGGAAGTGGACCACCCCTGAAAATCTGACCAACGATTCGACTTTGTCGCTTTGTCCTTCGCTGTCTCGCTCTCCAGACGGAAGACTTCATCTAATCTGGGAGAACAGGCTGGGAGAATCGTCAGGAATCCTGTATTCTTCTCGCTCTGGTTCAAAATGGTCTTCTCCGATTTGCTTGAGCCAAAACGGGACCGACGCCACGGCGCCATCAATGGATATTTCGTCCGACGGTACTATTCATTGTGTCTGGACCGAAGACACCAAAGGGAGAAAGCAAGTAGTCTACAGGGAGTTTCTAAGAGGTTCATGGAAAAAGCCCGTGCGACTGAACAAGCCGTCATGCTCCTCTAATAGACCCTGTTTGACAGCGGACAGACTCGGCGGAATACACGTTGTCTGGGAGGACCATAGATTTGCTGGCCCCGCTGTTTGCTACAGGGAGAAAAAGGGAGAGCATTGGCAGCAAGAGGCTCTTCTCACCGATGGAAGTTCAAAGGCATTCAGACCGGTGGTGACAGTGGGCCCCCGCCCCACTGTTTACGTTGCGTGGTATGACAGTAGGTGGGGAGCAACGGAGGCGGTTTACTGCAGCAGAGCAGAAGGAGGGTGGAGCCAGCCGTTCAGGTTATCCTACTCTGCGGCTCCCACCTATTTTGCTTCAATAGCCGCGGGCGACGACGGTTGCGTACACGTCGTTTTCCAGGATAGACGAAGAGGAAACTACGACGTGTATTACAGAAAAGGGCAGCCAACTGGCAAAACAGAGCTGGATGAGAAAACGGAGTCAGTTCGATAGACTGGGCCTGGCGAGAAGGCGGAACCCAGTCAAAAAGCCAGATATGTTCTGACGGCACGACCCAGCAAGAAGGCAAAGATCGGTCCAACTTCTTGCTGAGAATCAGTCTTTCACTGAGGGAAAGCTTCCCACTGGGGAAGCGCGTGACGCCGGGGAACGCGTCTCAAGAAGGAGAAAAAAGATGCAAGACACATTCGAGGTAATTGCTCTCATAGGGAGACCTGCTGCGGGAAAAAGCGAGGTCATTGACTATCTAAAGAAAGAAAGCGTTGAGAGAAGGAAGAAGCGTTTCAGAATAGGAGCTTTCGAGGAGATAGATGATTTCCCATTTGTGTGGGAGACTTTTGAAATAGACGACATTCTCTCAAAACACGGACGCGAGCGCCTCTTCACGACGCCGGACTACTACTTCAAGGATCCATTTGTCTGGAATCTATTCATCGAGAGAATAAGCCTCGAATTCGCGAAGAGGCTCGCACGCGACCCAAACTACCTGAAAGACACGACCGCGATAGTTGAGTTTGCTCGCGGAGGCCCAAACGGTTTCAGAGAGGCCTTTTCTTTTCTTTCTGATGAGATACTCAAGCGGGCCGGGGTTGTGTATATCAATGTTTCTTACGAAGAATCTTGTCGCAAGAACAGACGCAGATGTGACCCAAAAAAGGCTGACAGCATCCTCTTCCATTCCTTGCCGGACGAAAAGATGGAGTTTTACTATAAGATCAACGACTGGGACAAGATGGCAACGGGAAATGACGGATACCTCACGATCAGAGGACACACCGTTCCCTTCTCCGTGTTCAACAACGAACCTGAGGTGACAGACAAACCCGAAGAGCTAGGGATCGCCCTCGAGGGTGTTTTCGGAAGACTCTGGAAGAGGATGCAGGAAAAGCCTCGAGACTAACGCGCTATCAACGCGCGTACTCATCCGGCCGTGCGCGTGCCAGTGAACCAGTTCCATCCTCTTGTCGATGCTTGGATGCTCGCGCCGGTGGATTAGCGCTGTTAGCGCTCTCCTTTGCGGATGGAGGGTGGTCGTGTCGTGAACTGGCCCTACCCCTTTGCGGGGGCAGCGGCGGCAACCTCGATTTCGTGCGCGGCCACGAGCTCAGCCACGCGCTTCCTCTCGGCTACTGTCAGGAAACCAACAGCGATGAGGATAAATGCAAGGGAAATCCAATCCTGGGTTTTGGGAAAACTCCCCCTGAAAACGAAATAGAAGACTAGCGTGGCGGTGGTGCCCGCAACAAGAGAAGTCAGCCGATTCACAAGACCCGCAAAGGTTGCAGTCCTACCTTTGAACATAAAAATGAAAACAGAGAAAAACGCGACCATGCCGTATGCCATGCCTGCCAGGATTGCCCATGACCAGAGAGGTCTTGGATTGGTGAATGCTCCTCTGAATAGCTCGAGCTGAGTGCTTTCCCATCCGAAATGACGAGGAGCATGAAAAAGAAACAACCCCACAACCACCATAGTTGTGCAGGCGGCAATCTGCTCGATAGAAAAGAACCACTTGTTGTCGAGCTTCATACCCTTGCCGCGCGTATTCTTGTAATAGTTCATTATGTAGATGCGTATGGCGTAGGCCAGAATGTAGCTGCTCAGAATCCCCATTGCCACGCCTGAACGCGCGAAATCAAAACTCCCCTTTCCCACCCAGAATATCTGCACGCTTGCTGCGAGTAAAGCGAACACAACGCCGATGTTCTCTTCGACATAAACCTTCTTATGCAGGATGCCCTGTCGAATTTGCACTGCGTCCACGGCGCGGCTTATAACGATGATGCTCGCTCGCATTATCACCATTGCCACCATGACCGAAATGGGAAGTGAATACATGAGCGTCGTGGTCGGAATTACGACGGCGGTGCATACGCCGGATGGGACTATGTACAGGTACTCTCGCGGAAAACTGAGTGCGCCCCAATGAACCAAGTTGGTGGACTTGGATCTAAACCAGCGCAGAACGAGCACAACAGCTACACAAAGGCTCGTCCCTCCCAGCGTGCTGTAAACCAGGAATTCGGTTTCCTTCAGTCCGGGGAAACCGAGATCTGGCTTACCCGTGAAGTACTTAACGGTGACCCCGGTGATGATATAGAAGATGAAATAGCTGAGGCACAATTGCAGAAGTCTTCCCGTGCTACCTTCAGTCGTCTTCCACATATTCGCTCGTCCTGTTCTAGAGGTTGCGGGTCCAGCGCGTCAGAGAAACCATTGCGGGCTTCACGCGTTCCTACCAGAATCGACCAGAACACAAGTTTAACTCGGCGAGGTCATTTCTGTCTTTTCTTGAACGCAAAAAAGAGATTACTCCACTCTGCCCACAAAGTCGAGAAGATACTTGGGAGTATGAGAGGTAGTTGATGCATACCAGAGTGTGGGCTTTTGGTTTTGGGGGGTTGAGGCTCTAACGTAAGTGCACATGTGAGCGGACACAAAGATATTGTCCTCCATGAACAGCGTGTTATAGTGTCTGGGCGCTCCGCCGGTGCCGCTTGCACGTGTCAGTGAGCTTTATCCGCCAGACATTCTTGTTCCAAAGCCGTAGGTGTCAGAAGATGAAGATCTGGGTAGAGTTGGCTTATCGTCTGCTTCGGCTTCTCAAACCGGGAAACAGTTCTCAAGGGGACTGCGAGCCGAGCCTCCCCTATGCTTCAAGAATCAAGAGAGTAATTGGGGAACGAGGCTGGGATGAATTGCGCGATAAGATCATTGTCGACTTCGGTTGCGGAATGGGGACTGGTTCTATAGAAATGGCTCAGCACGGGGCACGGCGTGTCATTGGGATCGATATACGGCCAAGCCTCCTGGAGATAGCTGGCGGGCTCGCCAAAGAGACGGGCGTTTCGCATCTGTGCGATTTCCGGGAATCAATCGATGTCAAGGCTGATGTAATTGTTTCAATTGACACTTTCGAGCATGTCACGGACCCAGCAGGCGCTCTCCGGATCATGCACGGGCTCTTGAAGGACGAAGGATTCGTTCTGCTCTCCTTTGGCCCAATCTGGCACCACCCATGCGGTGGCCATTTCTTCTCGATCTTCCCGTGGTCACATCTCGTGTTTCCGGAGGAGGCGCAAATCCGCTGGAGGTCACACTTCAAGCACGATGGCGCCACCCGATTTACCGAAGTCGATGGTGGCCTGAACATGATGGCAATCGGGAGGTTCATCGAGTTGATCGAACGGAGTGACTTTCGATTTGAAACACTCCGATTGGTCCCAATCAGGCCCCTTCGTTGGCTCCATTCCCGATTGACTCAAGAGTTCACCACTGCTCTCGTCGAATGCAAAATGGTCAAGAAATCACGGTCAAGAGGGTAACGGAGGCAACGCCGTGAGCTCCTTCTGGAAAAATCTGTCAACCCCTTGGACCAACACTAAGAGAACTATGTAACTTGCCGCGGCAGTAGCCTCGTCACAACCACCCACGGCAGACACAACCCCACACCCCAGACAACATACCGCCACGGGGCGCCGAGGGTGGTGTCACCGATGATGACACCACCCACGATTAGTGTGAGCAAAAACGAAATCCCTGCCTTGCTCATCTACCACCTCAATCTTGCATAGCGATGTATACGCATACGGCAGCGGCAACCCCACAGCAGGCCGCCGAGCATTTCAACCACAAAGGACCGGTGAAAGCGCAGCCAGCTATGCACGGACCGCAAGCAGTTACAAAACAATCGGCCCACTTCTTCCTGTTGAATCTGGTCAATTCTTCTTCGCCGTCTGGCGAGATCACATTTGCCAACTCGTTCGTTGCCGTGTCAATCGTAATCGCCATCACATTTCCGTCTTCCTCACGGTATATTATGGCCGTGGCGAACCTATCGCCTCTCGGGTCTCTCATTGGCACGACTAGGAAATCGGACCGGAGGTTACAGCTAGAGCCTCGGCTTGATTCGGGCACAATGCCGCGGTCCGAGACTGCAAATGCCTGTTCTGGTAACTCAAACATCCCGCGCGCACGACAGTGTGCAAGGACTTTGCCTGCCCGAGGTGAGTCCAGTACCTGCCTCGCCCTGTCCAGAGCGGAGCGTCCGGGCGACCACGGAGTTGCGATCTCTTTCTCTCGCCGCTGTTCGAAACGGCCTGCCCAATTATGAGGCGAATTGACATCAGTCTTTGACGTAACCCGTGCCTCACGATAGCTCGGATGGGCCGCGGTGTCAACCGGACTGGCAAAGTGTGTCTCAGCCGTCATTGCCGACGCAATAACAGTCGACGTGAGACCAAGAACGAAAACTACAGCAGTGACCGACAAGGTCAAGATTTCATTCCTCTCCACAACAACCACCCCCTGTTTAAGGAACCAGACCACTTACTTCAGGAACCACACCAGAGATGAGACAGACTTGCGGTGAATGGCGCCGGCGCCCCTCTCCGCTCAGATGCGCCTTCCCCGAGACGCAGAGAGAACAAAAGGTGCCCCACGTTAAAGGACCTCTTGTCTCACAAAGCCAATCTTTTGATTTGGCAAATGTTATGCCATGATGCGGGCGGTGATACAATCGACTGCGAAACACTGTAACAGAGGTTGTATCATCAGGTTCTTGGCGGGACACCTGAGATCGAGGAAGGGGCCGGGTGCTCAGGCCTGTTAACGTCGCGTTCTCTCTGGTCAACGAAGTTTGCGAAAACGCGGCGGGTAATTCGCGGCTGGGAAAAGCCGCCGCTAGCCCTGACTCGCTATTCAAAACTCCTTATTATTCTGATTATCTCGTGCGGGTCGCCTGCATTCCGCAGTTCTTGAATGGTATTTTCAAATCTGAGCATGTCCGCGAGGGATTTGTAGACCCTGAGATAGAACGTGTCATCGTAGGGTGGCGCTGCCATCGGAAAGAAAATGTCAACAGGTTTCCCGTCGAGCGCCTCGAATTCCAGCCCCTTTTCCGAACGCGCAAAGGCGATTACGAACTCTTTTACTTGGACGGTTCGTATATGAGGCAGCGCCACCCCTCCGCCGATGCCCGTGGTAGCCTTTTTCTCGCGGTTATACAAGTCTCGGAAGAGGCGGCGGGAGTTTCGCACTTTGCCTGAGCGATCAAGAAGATCCACCAAAGCTCCAACCACCCTCCCCTTTGTTTCCCTGACGACTCTTTGAGCACTCATCTCCTCGGAAAAATCAAGATTCACGAGAGAATCAAGGTTAAGCTCAACAAGCTCAGGAGTGAGATACCGTGACAGTTGCACTAGACAGTCTCCAGAACGGGGTCATCGCATTCTAACGATGGTGCGCTGCGCAGTCTTGAGGATTACGCAGCGCACCTCCGCGCTGTTTTGTTTCACTGAGTTTTACCCGCTGATATCGGACACGATTTTATACATCGCAAAGAACAAACCGCCGTCGCGAATCACCGGGCACAACGGTACGTCAGCGCATAATCACGAGTTTAACCGAGCTGGACACACCCTCGCCTTCAAGTCTGGCAACGTATACACCGGAGCCCAGTTTTCTACCGCCCGCGTCCGTTCCGCTCCACACGAGAACGTTTGAACCTTGCTCCAGCCTTCCCTTCACAAGCACTGCTATCTTGTGTCCCGAGACATCGTAGACAGAAATCTCCCCATCTATGGGCCGCTCAAGCTCGAAGCTGATACGCACGACCGGATTGAATGGGTTGGGCCACGCTTCCATTCCTCTGACAAGTGGAGGCCGCGACGCTGTCAGGTTTCCAGGCTTTTGAGGTGCGGGGACTTCAAACGGCCGATCCTTGTCCTTGTTGGGAGAAAGCGAAGCCATCGTTGGTGCTACGTATTCGATTTTGTAGGTCAGGTAGTCTGCTGAGCATGAGTAGCTCGAGGTCCGGGTGTTGGCAGCCACTCTCATTCTAATCTCGCCCGTCCCCGATACAAAATTGGACGGCGACGTGGTCGCATATGTACGCGTCACGTCCGTGGTGCTTACGGTTGCCTGGTCCACCTGTGTCCAGGAGCTTGAAGAAAAGTTATAGAGGTAGAGCTTCTGCGTCCTGGATCTAGAGTACTTTCCGTCGTATGTAATCGTCAGCTTGGTCGGCTGCTCGGCTATGGACGTTGAAGCGTACCAGTCCGTATAGTAGTTACTCCCGCTCTTGCCCGCGTTTACTGTCATGTAGCTCCCGTCGTTGGCCGCAAGGTTCTGATAGCTTCCTGAAGCGATGGAACCCATGAGCATTGTGGTACCGGTTGGGTAATAGGTCTTCGTGATCGGCTGGCTACCTCCCGAGTTGTAGTACGTGTCGGTGAAGCCGTTACCCTTTACCGTGTAAGCCGCTCCAGCACCAGGATCGGCCTCGATTATGATTGTGCCACCTACCTTGTCCCAACCCTGCGTTGGCGCAGCTCCAGAGCCGGTCTCGGTCCAGTAGGTCTTTACGTTATGATTGTGCAGCCTGGTCAGAGCCGACGACGTAGGATGGCCGTAGGAGTTGCTACCTACACAAATCACGCCCACTTCGGGAGTGATTGCATTGAGCCAGTTGTCATTCGAAGAGGTGGAGGAACCGTGATGATGGACCTTGTATACCTCCACGTCTCCCACTTCGGGACCGACTGTAGTCTCAACGTCATTACTTGAACCCCCGGTCAGGTCGCCTCCCATCACCTCGTCGAAGTTACCGTAGGTAATCTTCAGAACCATGCTCTTAGAATTCTCGTCAGAACCGCCAACCGGGTAGACTCCAGCGCCATTCAAGTCCACACACTTGACTGACACGGGATTGGCAGAACCGGCATCAAGTGTGATGGTTTGATTCTTCGCCATCGTCTGCCTCTTGCTGCCGAGGGCGTTCACGTAATCCGTGTAGCTCTGGCTGGAGTAAGAGTAGCCTCTGTCATATCCAGCGATGTTCAGCACAACGCCTGCTGCGATGAGGTCGTCGAGGCAGCCAATGTGGTCAGCATGGTGGTGCGACGCAAAGTTGTAGTCGAAGCTCGTTATGCCTAAACCCTTGATGTAATTCACAAACAAAGAACAGTTGGTATAAGTGCCGTCATCAACCATTGCGAGTTGTCCTTGCGGACTGATGATTAGAATCCCGTCTCCTTGACTGACGTCGATGTGATGAATCTGAAGTTTACCGTTGCCGATCGCTGCGACTGCCGACTGGGCCGACAAGGCAGCCAGAGCGATAACGAAGACAGCGACAAGCAATCGCTTGCTCAGAGAAGGGGCTCCGCGTTCGCACATATCCTTCCTCCTTCGTCAAGGTTCCGTCCAAATGAGCTGGGACTTCCTCCATGCCACACGGGACGCATTCTATATAGCGAGAAATCCTTTGCAAGACAATAATGCCAACGGCCAGATTCAGTTTGTACAATCCTGGCAATTGTGCGCATTGGCCCGCCGACACCTGCCTGCCATGGCCCAGTTTATGCTTTATTTTCCTTGGAGAAGTGGTACATATTGGGGTACATATTATTGATGGTGCGAGCGTCCGACGGTTTATCGCTCACTGGAAGCAGCGCTAACTGACTGGAAGCAGCGCTAGATGATAATTTCCATCGGGCACCGACATAAGGGCACAGTGAAAAATCCAACTATTACATTGCTTTTTGCATACTGAGAGGATTGTCGAAGAAGCAAGGATGTTCTAGATTAAGAGTAAACGTAGGGCACTGGACCGAGAGTAAGACTCAGAGGAGAAATGTTAGGGGGTCAGCGTATGTTTGCGTTTTTGAGAAATACCTTCTGGAAGGGTTCTCTTGTGACGCTCCACGAGCGAACCACCATGGTCTCCCCTGTATCCACTGTTGTGTTAGGGGTCTTTCTCCTCCCTTTGGCCTTTACCTGTGCCATTTCCGTATCGTTTCTTACGATCTCGTCAGCTTTCGCAGCACAAGATATTACTCCGACCGTTCAATATCAGAATCTCACAGAGCTCTTCGCCAGGAAGGCTTACGCCAACAGCAAGCCAACGGCCTTGCTCTACACGAGTGGAACCAGAGTGTTTCAGCCAGAATTGTGCATATTCAAAGATGTTCAATACGGGACCGAGATCTGGCGCATCTTCAACGACCCAGCCGAGGAGGAACATCACTGCCACATCAACAGGAGTCCGTGGAATTGCAACGGATCGCAGTTAGGGATAATGTCCTACCGGTACGTGCCCGGGTTCACGGAAAAGATTATGCTCGTCGTGAACGCGGACGGGGATTCCATCAGAGTGGTCGCGCCACAAGGCGGCACCAGGCTCGACAACTACCAAAGGCACGCCAACTGGGACAAACTGAATCCTGGGATTATGTGGTTTGCGTACTACGACGGTCTTTACAAAGTGGACGTCCGCGCCAATGACGCGACGAACTTGTTTCAGGCCTTGCCACGTACCAGCAGGCGCAAAGTCATCTTCACGAATACGTCCGAGACAAACCAGATAATGGTGATGGACTACACCGCCGACCTCGGCCCATCGGATACCGCGTACGCATACATGGTTGACCCACAGGCGTCGGGAGCAACACGCTACGTAACATATCCGTTGAGATTTGATATCACGTGGCCCGGTCACGATAAGGCCCAAGAGTACCACATCCACGACATCTATTTCAGGCGAGGTGCGGACACGACCTACGTCTTTAATTACGGCTCACCAAGCTCCGTCGGTGAGGCACTTTTCTTCGAGGCCCCGTACTGCGGCGACAAGAGTAAGGTCAGGATATGCTACCCCGACGTAAGCCACGGCGTGCCCTACTACTCGCACCCGGCTTGGAACCACGACGGAACAAAGGTTGCGTATGTTGGTGAGAGCAGCCCCGGCGCTAACGACTATGGGATTCATGTTAGAGAACATGACACCAAGACTCCTCTGGCCACGCTCACTACTCAAGTTACGAGTGCACATCTGGCATGGGACAGCTATGATGACGAATGGGTCTTTGGCTCCGCAACCTGGTCCGACGGCCTGGGCAAGATTCTCAAAATGAGAACAGTAAACCCTATCTGCCTGCCGTTCGTGAATCCCTACACTAATATCAATGGTTCATCAGGCACATACTGTTCAGACACGCGTCCCGCACAAAGTCCTGATGCTACAAAGGTGCTCTATACTTCCTCGATGCTTCACAGCGACGATAAGCCTTCGGTCTATATCGCTGTCGCCAGATACCCTTACCCTCCAAGGAATCTCTCGGCTGTTGGTAGCAGCAACGTCATAATATCCTGGCAGCCTCACCCAATTTCCCGCGAAGTAAAAGGCTATCATGTGTATCGTTCAACAAACAGTGACAACGCCTTTGTTGAATTGACAACTACCGCCGTGGGTGCCACGAACTACACAGATAATGCCGTGCAGTTGGGCACGATATACTACTACGCTGTGACGAGCGAAGAGTTCTCGGATCTAGAGTCAGACATCCTTTCAGAGATCCTGAAAGTTGATGTTCAACAAGGTGGGACACGGTCGTCTATCTACAAACCTGAAGGCCAGAAGGGATGGGACACAACGCCGCCTGCTCCGGTCAGCGGTGTCACGATACAGCAAGTGGCATCGGGGCAGCACCGCCTCAACTGGTTAGGTTCTACTGAAAAAGATGTGCGTTACTACAACATTTATTATTCCGTGCAGGGTCCTCCGTCTGCAACACAGGAAAGACGCATAGCGTCAACGCCCAGAGGTACCACAACCTATTTGGACTGGCTCGCCAGAACAGATGCGTCGCCCTACTACGCTGTGACCGCTGTGGACAGGGCAGGAAACGAGTCTGCGCCAACCTCACCTGGCCCTGGAGAACCTGACACGACGCCTCCTGGCCCAGTGCGCGATCTTCAGTGAAGATAGCAGCTCACTTGGCTAGCCCGAATCGACGAATCCACGCCTTGTCTGCGTCTCTGCAGTTCTGTTTACCATAGCCGCAGCCATCGTAATGCATGCGGAAACGAGACCCGCGTTCAGATACCAGTTATATCTCATCGTATTGTGAGCGAACAGACCAAAGAAGAGCAGGAGCCAGAAAGAAGCCAACAAGGCACGAGAGAGAGCTTTTATGGCCTTTGCCTCAGGTGTAGCCACTGAAGACAGGAAAGAACTTAAACGGGCAGCTTGTCTCATGCAAGCGATGATAAAGCCCGCGAATGTAATCAGACCCAGAATCCCGGTCTCGCCGGCTAGCTCAGCAAATAGATTGTGTGCCTGAAGCCAGCTTCGACTTTGCTCGGGAGAATAAACTGTGGCATGCCCGACGCTGAAATTCCCGATGCCCACACCCAAAATGGGTCTGTCTATGAACATCTGGATTCCCACCCTTAACCCGGTAATCCTACCTTTTGCAGACTCTCCTGCAGACGGGTTTTTTTCGAGATCAAAAGTAGTGAGAAACCTTTCCTGATACTGAGATGGCACCGCGAACCATCCGGCTGCTATTAACGCACACAGCAGAATTCCAAGCGCGACCTTTTTCTTACTTGTGAGCCAGACGTAGAACAGCAGAAAAAGCGAAGCCAACATGGCCGCTCTCGAACCGGAGAGGACTACTACCACACTCCCGGCGCCGATCACCAGACACCACAGAAAGCGCCAGATCAGGTTTCGATAAGAACCAATGGTGTACAGCGCAAAGCAGATTGATAGGATCAGGCTGGCCGCAAGCGCGTTGGGGTCTCCCCTCGACGCCGAACCGGTCGTCGCCCTGACGATACCCATTCTTACATAGCTATACCCTTCAGAGTAATAGAGCCGCAAGCTCTCCGCTGCCATCCAGACATGCCCCAGCCCGAAAACCACCAAACAGATAAAGAGTCTCTTTGGGGTATTCACTAACTGCGTAATCAGAAACGCCAGTACCCCAAACTTGACAAGTTCAAACCACGCGTTGAAGGCGGCGAGCTTCCATATCGAGGTCAGTATCGAGAGAAAGCAAACAATTAGAAAGGCAACAAACCAAAGAGCAATACCTCGCGAGAACGGCCTGATTCTTCGTTCCACGGCGACCTGAAGCCCCCAACCAAGCATGGCCAGGATCGCACATAGCCGTTCAACATGTATCGCCTCAAGCAGTGCTACTCCTTCCTGTGGTCTCGCAACGAGAAGAAACATGTAAAGAATCAGAGCAAGAAAAGGATTGAAAAAAAACCACAACGACGCGTAGAGAGCAATGGTTGTAAAGAACACCAGCGCAGGATCAAAGAACAGGAGCATAATTCCTGCGGTCACAGGTATGACAAACACCGCGAAGATCTTGAAAAGTACTACAGGGCTTACCTTCGGCCGCTGATGCGGGCTGAGCAGACGCCTTAGCCTATCCTGGACGCGTTCCTTCTTTAGGTCTTCCGAATCGCGTTTGCTCAACGGTTTCTCCCTCCCTTGATCATTCCGGCTATCATCGCCCTGTCTGCACGTTCAAACGTATCACATGCAACATACGGGCCCATGGATTATATCAATCGCCTACGGCCATTTGGATTGTCTCAATTGTTTACCGACATCTTTTCTCCCTCTGTCATCTTACTTCCGCTGGCCTTTGGGCTAGGCGCATAAAACCAATCAGACCCTTCCAAAAACCAGCGAAAAGCCCTGCATGAGTTGTTGACAAAGCCACGAAGATTGAGAACATCAACCGCAATTCGTTTCTCGTAGAAAGTACAAAGGAGGCAAGTAATATCACGAGAAAATACGCGCTTGCCAAGGAAAGCAGGAGCAACCCGGCTGCTCTTGAAAACGGAGCAAAAATGGCCAGGACAACAACAAGAATTGGTGGAATCCCGAGCAGAATTACGCTAGAGGCTGCATCTTTGGGATGCTTGACAAAAAGTTGAGCACGGCCCATGCCGTAGCGCTGCATTTGTCTAAACAAAGACCCAAAATTTGCCCGTGGGTAATAGCGAACCATTACGCGAGGGCTGGTTAAGGCTCTCAGACCTGCCTTTCTCGCTCTCAGATTGAAGTCGACGTCCTCGCACGCATCAAATCTTTCGTCATAGTAGCCTATTTGCTCGAACACGCGGCGCGTGTATGCTGCGCCGGAGCTATCCGGATTCACAAAACCCTCTTTCGCAGCTGAAAAAATAAGCGAAGAGGGGTTGTGTCCCAGCCAGGATGCCCTGGCAATGGCGATGGCTTTCTGAACATTGCCTAGCCCAGGCGCCTCCAATGGCTGAGGTCGGCATATCACGTCAGCAGATGTCTTTTGAAAAAGCTCTGCCAGATTCCTGAGCAGGAACCCATCCGGAATCTCACAGTGGCCGTCTACGAACAGCACTGCATCTCCTCTTGCTGCTCTGGCGCCAATGTTTCGGCCAGAGCTTGAAAGGCGCCGGGAATTCTCAAGGATGCGAATATTCCGATAAATTCTGCAAAAGTCTGTCGCGAAAGATACTGATTCGTCCGTTGAGCCGCCGTCGACCACAAGAATCTCAAATCTATCTCGCGGATACTCCTGTCTAGACAGTGCTTCAAGAACACCCCGTATGTGTTTACCTTCGTTCAGCACGGGAAGAACTATGCTAATGAAGATGGGCTTTGACGTGCCATTTTCTTCCATGGACTCCTCAAGTATTCTCTGCTGCGAGAGTCTTCGAGTACACCTCTATCAGGAGTTGAAGCTGTTTTTGGAAGGAATATGATTTGTGAACAGTTTCTTTCCCGGCCTGCCCCATAGCTCTAGCGAGCCCGGCGTCAGATAGCAGCTTAATGATCGCCCCAGCCAGCTGGTCGCTATCTTCAGGTGAAATCAGAATTCCTGTTTTTCCGTTAGACACGACCTCGGGTACACCACCAACCGCTGTCGCAACCACTGGTTTCGCTGCAGCTAGAGCTTCAAGGAGTGCATTGGGAAGCCCCTCGGCTAGAGAAGGAAGAACAAACAGATCGACATTGTTGAGAAACGACGAGAAACCGGGAACGAAGCCAAGAAAATAAATTGAATTGCCGCACCCCACCCTTTCCGCGAGTTTCATCAGATCGTTTCGCAACGGACCATCGCCGAACACCAGAAGAACAGCGTCTTTCTTGCTGGCAAGCACGCGTGGCATCGCCTCTATGAGGTACTTATGCCCCTTTTCGGGCGAGAGTCTTCCCGCGGCTGCAATTATTGTTTTCCCACAGAATTTGCTGAACAGGGTTGTTCGTCTGCTGCTCTGCTTTTCGTCGTCTTGTCTCTCCAACCGTTCCGCAGGGCCTTGCTTCTCGTTCTGCTCGATTTCGCCTTCCTTTTCTTCCTGCTCGATGTCTACGGCGTTTGGAACAAGAGAGACTTCGTCTTCCGACAAGCCGTGCGAAATGAGGAAATTCCGTTGCTCCTTCGAAACCACAGCAACATGGTCCATTTTTCTCAGAAGCCAATTCTCGATCTTGTAGTAAACGGCAACTTTTAAGTTCTCCCTGGTGGTTCCTCTCCAGAACGCAATCTGCCGCGTGGGAAGCCCCGCCCGTCCAACAAGGGAGAGAAAAGTGGACCGATAGTCGTGTGTGCAAATCAACTCTGGTCTTTCGCTATTGAAGAGTCCCCTAAGACGGATGAGTTGTGCGGGGTCGTAAGCACCAAAACACGGTATAGAGAAGCTTGATATCCCAAGAGCTGTGGCTCTCTTGGCAAGCTCTGTCACCCCACCTTTCTCGTAGAAGCTGCAGAGCAAAGGCTGAGTCTGGGTCCCCTGGAGTAGCCTCAGGTGTTCAATTATCTGCTTCTCGGGCCCCCCGAAGAAGTTGCTCGCACGGATATGCATCACTTTGACTTTGGGCGAGCTGAGCGAGTTGGACGAGCTAATCCTATTCACCGAGGCAATCGTATTGAGCAAGCTGAACGTGTTCTTCAACCTCCAAACGTCTCTAGTTCACGGGTACTCGAATCCTGGTGCTAGACACCTTTTGATATTGAACCGCCCCAGGCTGTAAGAGCCTCCAGTAAAGGCACCACAGCTGTCGCAGAGCATCCCTTAGCAGGAATTTTTGATCGGCGTCCCTTCTTGCCTGCGACCCGAGCCACGTGCGTAGGTGAGAGTCTCTAAGAAGTCTCACAATTCCCCTTCCAAGCAGCATAGGGTCATCTGCTGGAATGAGTAGACCACTTTCACAGTCCGTCACTATTTCTGGATTTCCACCAACGTCAGTTGCAACAATTGCGCAACCAGCAGAGCAATATTCCAGCAAGGCATTAGAACAGCCCTCGCTTCTCGAAGAAATCACGGCTACGTCGAAACCTGGCGCTAGCGTGTACGCATCTCGCTTGAAGCCGAGAAACTTCACCGCCTTATCGATGCCAAGTTCAAGGGCAAGTTTCTCTAACTCTTCGCGAAGTTCTCCCTCTCCAAATATGCAGAATCGTGATAGGGGTTCTTCTTTGAAGACAAGAGATGCAGCTCTAAGAAAAACATCGACGCCCTTTACGTACCGGAGATTTGATAACATTCCGACACTCAGCTCTCCCGGTTTGAGGCCAAGTCTCAGCTTGGCCTCGCCCGCTGGGAGTGTCATGCCACGTGGCGCAACCATACCATTGTGAAGTACCAGAACCTTGCGTGGGGAGATTTTCTCTTCTTCCAGAACCGATTCTCTTACGGCATGCGAGTTAGAAAGAATGCATGCGGCGAGTCTATCAAGCATCCTGACAAGCAAAACCTCCAGCCGCTTGGATGCGAGGCTCTTAATGCCCCTTCTGCTCGTAATGATCACAGGTACTCGCGCCAGCCGTGCCGCAAGAGTGCCCAGAACCACGGAGTCAAAGAACGAGAGATGGGCAACGTCTATTCTCTTCTGTCTCATCAATCTGGTCAGACGCCAGAGAGCCCAGACAAAGCCTGGACCCAGTAGTTTTCCAACCCCCAGTATCTTGACCGGGCATTGGAAGTCAAGTGGAACAACGCCTCTGAGTGTGCACAGGAAGGGATTCACGAAATCCCTGTCGGCGTTTCTGATGGTGCTTTCGAGTTGAGTCTCGGTGCCGCCCGCATATCCGGGGTGCAGGGAGTCGATTACATAAAGGACATTCAGTCGTCTGTTGTTTGCCACCACGGATTTCAGTGTTTTCTCACGTTTAGCGCACATGAGTGATTCAATAGCCGAGAGGCACGAGAACGAAGCCAGTGGTTGCTCCTCATACCCACCCGGCGCCTCGATTCGCGGGAGAAGAAAAGTTCCTCTAGATAGTCTCACCGCGCCGCGCACTGTTGTCAAAGCTGCCAAATAGCCGACTTCTTTGGCAAGAGTGACATCCTGGGGTCGGAAGTCTGCCCTTGTTCCGTTTGGAAATGCGAAGCACTCTACTTTCTTCCCGGTTACTTCCTCGAGAATCCTCTTCGAGGTAATTAGTTCACTCCTTGCTTCTTCTGCGGAAAGCAAGGAGAAAATTTCATGAGAGTGGCTGTGAGAACAGATTTCTACGCCAGATTCAAGCAATGTCGAGATGTCTTCTCTGGTCAGATAAAGCCCTGAGGTGGAGAGCTCGTCTTCTCTTACCTCGTTCAGTTTGAGTAATTCTCTTACTGCTGCCTCTCTTCTGCGGACCGGTAGATACCGGAGGTATGCTTTAAGTCTTATTACTGCAGCGCGTTTGAGCGGAAAAGTGCCTGTTTCGAGTGATCCGACATAGTCAAGATATCTAGGAAGACGCACAGTTCCCACCCTAGCTACAAGCTGCTCTACTATGTCTGTCCATAGAACGAACGAGGGCTGCAGTGTTTTAGTAATTACAGACACGGCAGCGCTCATGTTGTGCTTTCGCAAGATAGGAAGAGCGTGGGTGACAAAGCTCTTTCGGCCATCGTCGAAAGTAATAGTGAGTACTGGTGGTTTGAGTTCTCTCTTGCCACCCATTGCATCAAGTACGTGGCTCAACGGAACAACGTTGAAATGGCGTCCGAAGTATCGGATGGTCTCTTCCAGTGCGTCAACCGTGATCCCGTAGGAGAGATCGTTACCTCTGGTACGGATGTCATGAAAAGTGATGATAGAGGCGTGAGGTCCCGAAATCAAAACGCCCAGGCGTGACATTATAAGACGTGATATGCCTAGTCGCTCACCTATTCGGCAGAAACCATGTAGCACCCTGCAATAACTCCACGGTCGCATGACGTTGCCTGAGAGACGCCCGTTCTGCCGGTCAATCAGATACATACCTAAGAATACCTCTCGCGTTGCCTCGTGAAGTCATCCTGCTTCGTTTCGAAAGCCGCTTCGCTACCTGCTTCTGAGACACGTCAAAGCTCTTGCTCGGGGAGCATAAGGCAAGAGGATTCCGTGTCAACTAAGAAAGATTTGGAGAAGCGTTTACACGATGGGTTTTTGCCTGTTCCACAGTCTCTGGGGTGGAAAACTGAAGAGACGCAGACCAAAAAGGGAAAACCAGGAGATGACTTTCACCGGTTTAAACCCACATTTCTGACATGCTCTGATCGAGGCCAGGTTCTTAACGCGAATGTGGCCGTAGATTTCAGTGTATCCCTTCTCCTTCATGAACTCGGACACCCGGTCAATGAGAAAAGGAGCAACGTTTTTTCCTCTTAACCTGGGGATCACGTAGACGTCATAAGCAAAAGCTACCCTGCCTGGAAAATGGAACTCCCTGTCAAAGTCCAAGACATAGACCTTTTCAAATCCGATCTTCAAATATCCCACGATTTCGCCTTCCATCCTGACGAGGGGCAAGAGGTGTTTGTACTTTCGAGCCACTGCCAATTCCCTGGGGTCAGCGGTTCCCAAAATGTTCTGCCTTACTAGCCACTCTATCGTCTCTTCCGGGTGAGAAAAATCTATCTCGAGGGGAAGCGAAGTCTCATTCCTACGGAGGACTACCGACAAGTCCCTTGCTAGCCAAACCGCCTTTTGATAATCCCAGAGCCTCCGTCGGATGTTCCTCAAGAGCATCCCCAGACCTTCGCTTCTATAAGCGTTCAGCGCTCTTTCTATTACCAAACTAATCGAGCTCACTTTTGTGGTCGTCCCAGAAGATCGCGAGTTCTATCCTGCAAAAGCTGCCAGAAAGTACGATTTCTTTGCACTCCAAGAATGCAGTGCCTGCAGAAAACTGGCCAAATCTTGATGAGATTTCGTACGAAACTAAGATGCCGTTCGTTCTTCCAGATTTGTTGTATCTGCTCCTTCTTGATATTTCCTAAATGATAGTCGCCAAAAAAAGGGCAAGGTAGAATGTTGCCGTAGGGGTCAATTGCGACCTTGAAACGGGCAATGTAACACTTCTTGTTGCCAAATTCGCCAGCGACCAAGTTTTCAACCTTGAGACAGTCTATGTTTTCGGTCATCAGGTTGATCTTCATGCGACGCGCTTCCTTCTTCAGCTGCCGCACTTTTGTCCTTAACATATGAGCTTGAGTTTGATCGACCAAGATTGAGTCCCCCTGGGAGATATAGTAGGGCCTGGGCTCGATCCCGTTTATTCTTGCTTGGCTGACCATCTCCGGAAGGAACTCCCCAGCATATTCTAAATGCATGAAATCTAGACCTGATTCCTCCGCAAAAGAAAGGATTTTCTCAAACGCATCAACATTGAATCTTGAGATCGTCGTATTGCAATGTAATAGGGGTTTCTTTTTCTCCCCTCGCGCTTTCTTGACTGCTTCTATGCAGGCCAGCACGTTGCTGAAAGAGCCTCCTTCACCTCTTACGCGATCGTGATTTTCTCCAACTCCATCGATGGATAACCATAGATCATCCAAACCAGCTTGAACTATACCTACCGCCGTTGCTTGATCCATGAGGTTACAATTTGTGACCAAATCAACCTGTATAGGATACTTCTTGATATGAGCTACCAGAGGAACCACAACGTCTTTTCGCAAGAGTGCGTCTCCTCCAAAAAGCTCGATGTATTTTACCCCTAACTCGTGACACATATCCGTTGCCCTTTGCCACTCTGCCAAACTAAGCTCTTCTCCCGCTTTCCCCCTTTGCCACATAGTGCACGTCCTGCAGCAAGAGGTGCAACGATAAGTGATAAAGAAGAGCGCATCTCGAGGTTTTATCCGACAGTAGTCTATCTCCCGCTGAATGAGATATCCTAGCTGATGAATGATTTCTCTTAAGAGATTCGAGATCACTTTGGCCTCTCCAATCAACCTGAGCTGAACTCCTGTTGGATTTATCGTGGCAATGCTGACGTCTTGCATCGAGCCTGTAGAAGACCGACTGATGCTGCCAGGCATGCGGCCAGGTCATGCCTTGGTCAAAATCAACTTCTTGAGCCGCCGAAAGATCTTAAACCTCCTGAGATAGTCTCTCAATCCGAAGTCGAGCCAGAAGGGTATCCGTGCATAAGCTGTTTTCCTCAAGATGTAGTATCTTAGATGTTTGTGAACTGACTCAGTCCAGCACATTTTGTAAGGGTCATCATAGCCTAAGAGCTCATAATTCTCGAGACCCCGATTGAACAGACTTTCTACGACCAATTGGTCCAACACCCCGCCCGGCGAAACTTGTTTGAAGCGCGCGTCATATTCGGCCTTCAGGGCAAACTCCGTTTGACCACTGCGCAAGTGGTATTCGTACGCTATGGGGACTGATTTCAATTTCAATAACCAGATGACCAGATGTCTCTGCTGATTCGCCCATGTAGCCAGGCTAACGTAAAAACTACGGTTCTCTTTAGTAGAAAAAATGGAGCTACCTCTTTCACCTTGCCAGCTTCTTCGGGTAACATTCCGAACTTGAGCCAACAGATCCTCTAAGTCATCTATCTGGGAGTGCTCCTCTATCAGAAAGTCCCCCAATTCCTCTAACCGCCTCTGTCGGTTTCCCATGTTTTTTCTGAATCTCCTGGGAAGTGAGGCTACAAAACTATCCCAATCAGATTGAATCGAGATGTAGGGGGAAAAGCGAATCATTCTCTTAGACCAAAGAACCCGAGCGCCGCTGCATTTTTCCTCAATGATTTTGATCGCCGGCGAACTCTCCAAGATGTCTTCGAGCTTGAGCAGATCCCAATTTTGGCGTTCCAATAGATGATCAATGATTCTCTCCACGCCAGTTGTATTATCTTGCGGAAAGATAAAGTCAATCTTGTGTGAGTGGCCATTGGCCATGAATTCAATAATCCTCATAGGAAATCCCATATAGAGCGCCCTTGAGATCATCAGGGGAGCTATTGCCAAGATCTTCTGGTCCTGTGTGGCGACTAGAACATGTAGCTTCCTCTTTGCGCCAAAGCTATCCCACCAGATTCTGAACCACTGATGCATATAGAATGGCTTCTCGTCCGAGTGTTCTCGCAAGAGCCCATTCCATTCGGGTTCTAATCTAAGGAAGTCCTCGTACTTGGTAATCTCGACTATTTGCATCTACTGATCCAAAAGCTGACGAAAGTACTCCTGATAATCACTTACCATCTTTGTCAGAGAGAACTTCTCTTGGACTGCTCTTCGATTTATCTCCCCCATCGTGTTCCTGAGCTCAGCATCATTCAACAACAGTAGGATCTTCGTAGCTAGAGCAGTGGAATCATTAGGCGGAACCAGAAAACCGCCCTCCCCCTCAACTATAAGCTCGGGGTTGCCCCCGACTGCCGTAGCTACCACGGGTAAATCACTGGCCATGTACTCTAAGATAGTGTTAGATAGTCCCTCGGATCGAGAAGACAAGACGCCCAAATCTAGCAGGCCAAGATAAGGCACGACGTCCTCAACCATTCCAGTCCACACCATCTTTTGTCCTATTTCCAAATCGGAAGATAGCTGCCGTAGTCTCCGCGCGTCTTCTGGTTTCCCACCGCCTATAATCAAGAACCTGGCCTGAGGGAAGCTCTTAGCCACTCCAGAGGCTGCATGTATAAACCCGCCTACGTCCTTGATGGGTCGGAAATTGGACACTAGTCCAACAACCAATTCCTCATCCCTGATGCCTAGCTTCCGACGCAACTCGCGGGCCGAATCTTCCTTTACTCTTCCAAACCTCTGATATTCTATTCCGTTGAAGATGATGTCTATCTTGTCTCGAAGAATGCCTAATGTCAGAATCAAGCTCTCCTTGACGGCGAAGCAGTTGACCAAATAGCGATCTACCCACTTTGTCATTCTTTTCAAAGCAAAGATCCGACTACGATTCAAATCGTAACCCAGGTTGCGCTGAGTAGAAACAATCTTTCTGGCTTTGCCCCAGCGAGCAGCTATCACACCTACCAGATTGGAATCGGGGAAATGGGTCTGCACCACATCGAATCTCTCGTCTCGTATGAACCCAGCCAACTGCCAGACTTTCCTCCAGGTACCGGGGTTTTTTAGGGAGGTGATTCCAAAAACAGACTTCGAACAGTCGAAACAACTAGTCTCGATCCACGAACTGTACCGAAGTACCACCAGATGAGACTCGAATTCACTTCGATCCAGGCAGCTAATGAGTTTTGAAAGCTGGCCCTCTGTCCCACCGGCTATGTGAAAAATACTATCGATAACAAACAATACCTTGATCTTTCTCATAAGGAACTTCAGCTTTGCACGGGAACAACAGCCTCTTGATTCCCTCCTTGACTCGCCACCAGGCATACAGAGAGAGGCTCGCCGGATTGTGCTGAAAACTACAGAAAAGTAGAGTCCTGCGGAATTCCTTCGCCCAACGCCATTTGTACTCATGCCCTCCTCGTAGGAAATCATACTCTCCGACGGACCTTGTAATCAGGTCTTCCATAATGTATCCGAGCGTGGCCCACCCAACCCGGTACCTCTCGAATTGAGGATCGTAACCAGTCTGATAGTCGTAGTACTTTTGCTCATAGAGGAACCCGTAACGGAATGCAACAGGGCGTTCATCAATCGCGAGAAATGCCAAATAAAGCCAACCCTTATGGGCAATAATCTGAGATAGCTTCAGATGAAAGGCCAGGTAGTCCTCCTTGGAAAAACTGCCCCTCTCACCTCTTTTCTGTCGTGACAGATAGTGAAGGCAAGCTGCCCGCTCGAAGGCCTGGGGTAAATAAGTGATGTCTTCTACAAGAGTGAATCTTACTGCGCAGGAACTCTCCAATTTCCTGCGCGTTGCCCTGATGGAACCTCTCATGCTATGGGAATACGAGTTGAGAAGCTCATTCCAGGTAGATGGCAGTTTCAGGTAAGGACACACGTTGAAAGCTCTCTGCCATACGATCACATTCTTTTCAGAAAGACGTCGTCTAAGCAAAGGCAAAACGGGAGAGTTTTCGTCTACATCCGAAAGAACTAGAATGTCCCAGCTTCTCTTGTTTTCGATCAAAGCCGAGACGATCTCTGCTACTATCTCCTCGCGATTCTGCCCAGACACGATGAAATCTAGGTACTCTGGTGAGACCGGTGACCCGTAGCCGATGAACTCGACCATCCTTACTGGAACAACACCAAAGATTTTCCGTGGAGCTATCTTCAGAGGGGCGACACCAACCAGTTGCCCATTAGCATCCTTAACCACAATGACAAACAGAAGCGAGTTCTTGCCAAAGAACTCCCACCAGGTTGAAACCCATTCCCAACTCAGAAAAAAGCTCTTGTTGCTCTGAAGCAAGAGCTGATTCCACTCAGTCTTGTAGACTTCTAACTCATCGAGATTGGATATGATTTCCCCGCAGAACATATGATTCTCTCACAAGTTCTTCTTATCTCTGGACCCCATATCGTCACACAAAGGCGTATTGCAGCACCCGAGAGCTTCGTGAACCCTCTCTCTGTTAACGGCAGGCTAACATACACTCTAATTCAGTGTCTAGAGGTTTGGGGGGAGCACATCGGCAGCCAGGGCTGCAAGACATACATTCGCACGAGCGCTACAGCAGTTGGACAAAAACTCAGTGGTTTCTTGTGGACAATATCGAAAGCCGCCATCTCTCTGTCATTTGAGGACTACCAGCTTGAGGGTCTGGGAAGTTGGTCCCACTTCGAGCCGGCATACGTATATTCCGCCCGACACTTGCCTGCCGCGCCGGTCTTTTCCGTCCCAGTTTACCTCGTACAAACCAGGCGGGAGAGCCTCATCCACCAGCTTTCTTACAAGGCGTCCGCTCACGTCGTAGACAAAGATGCGCACCGGACTGACTTTCTTGGCCACAGAGAACTTAATGGTTGTGAAGGGATTGAAAGGATTGGGATAGGCGGCTATAACACCAGCGGGTACCTCCGTTGGCATCTGCTCAGGAGCTGACACCAGCTCCGCGTTGATGAGCGCGACGTCGTCTATGTACCAACCTCTGTATGCCACCGAGGCATCGCTGCCAAATCTGAATCTCACCCTCGCCGGGCCGGTATAGGCGGAGAGGATGAACCTCTCGTATTTCCAGACCACAGATATACCAGAGAAGCACGGCATCCCTACGGGAAACGGGCTGTCTGGATTTGCCCTTATTGTGTAAGGATAGCCGCCAACCGGAGTTATTATCTGCCAAGGACCTCCGTTCATGGAGATTTCGACTACACCTCCGTCCCAGGCGGTCGTGAGGTTGTAATTTTCAGCCTCTATCCAGTGCCAGAATGAGAGCTCCGTGCCTTCAGTCACGTAGAACGGAACGGTGTAGAGTGCGGCATCAAGCCAAGTTGCGTAATTGTCAAGAATTGTGCTTCCACATTTCCAGCAGCTTGCGTCACCAGGAGTGTGATTCTTCGTAGTGCTGATATGCCACTGATCCTTGTAGCCTATCGTCACGTTTGAGTGAGTCCAGTCGTAGAAATGCAGGGTGTCACGCACGCCGACGAAAAATCTTCTCGAAGCTGAGTAGCCCGATCCGTCAGAGACATTCATGTCAAAGATGATTCCATGAGGCACGGGGCACGTCGGCGAAACGGTGAATCTGAACGGCGGCGATGGAGGCCTGGTCTCATCTGCAGGAATAGCCCCATAAATAGCTGTATCCGCGAGCAGAGATACGAATGAATCAGAGGTATGTATTCCAGCTCGAACATCAGCGGCGTCAACACCATAGTTGTTGAGATCAGTTGAGAGGTCCACCGTTTCACCTGGGTCAGCTATCCCGTCACCATTTCCCGAGCCAAGAGCAACAGTGTCGCCCACTGCCTTGCCGCTGATTCTGATTGCAGGAGAGGTCTCCACCGTAACACCCATCTGGACCACGTCACCCGTGAGGTTAATATCAGTTATGGCGACCTGCGTGTCGTTGCCAGAATAGTTCTCGCTGCTCGGAGTAGAGGAGTAATCGAAGATATGATTGGGGTTGTTCGTGCCTCCCGAGCCGGGGAAAGGATCTCCTGGGTCGCCAGAGTTAATGTTGTTCTCGAGATCGCAGTCGCCGTCAGCCTGCTCGACGGCCACGATGCAATGTAGGACACAAGTTTCGCAGCACTGTTTATCGTTGTTGAGAGCTTCTTCATCTACGTGATAGACGACGAGTCCAGAACCGAGGAGGTAGGAGTCAAAGAGAATTTGCTGCCTGTTTTCCGCCATGAAATACTCGTTGGAGAAGATGCCGTTCGTCCAAACTAGGCATGACGCCGGTGACGTTTCTGCTTTCGGCACACTAATAGCCGCCACATTCGTAGTGCAAACCTGCGGCGTTACAAAACCCAGCTTGCTCTTTGACCACGCGTCAAAATGCACCGGCGTGAGTCCGCCGTTTCCCCACGAACCGCTCCCCATCACCGACCAGTACCCGACGCCCCTTGCGTCGTAGTCATAATCATAGAGATCCGGCACACCAAGCACGTGGCCGAACTCGTGACAGAAGACTCCTATCTTGCCGTTATCCGGCTCCATCGAGTAAGTGGAAACCTTCACCCCATCCACTGTGACGGGGTTCTTGGTGTTCCACTGGTGGGAGTGAATATGGTTGGGATTATGCGTTTCTTCGTACCCAGGCCCGGCATGCACGATGAAAACTGCGTCCACGTATCCGTCATCGTCACCAGAATGAGGGAGTCCGTCAGGTCCATCATTGTCAAACTGGGAGAAATCTATGTAGGGGGCAGCGGCCAGCACAGCGTCTTCGGCAAGCTTCTGCGCGTTTTTGGGATAAACCCCAAACCCACGCTGCCCGTCCACGTAGTAGGCGTAAGTCTGCGGCATCCTTAGCCACTGCGTCACCGAGCCCGAGACAGCAAACTGCCCGTAGGAATTCTCAACGTAGTAATCTCTCATGCTGCGCGTGGGATAGGTGGCCTCACTGAAGAGCATGTCGTTGTAGTGCGAAGACGGGTAGGCGGTGGTATTTGCAACGTTGTCTGAGAAATCAACAAGTATGACGATTGCATTCCTCTCTACTGTCAACGTTGCCGACATGCCCTGAACCCCCGGAGCCTGCGCGGGAGCCTTTATCAGAGGGCGAAGTTGAGGAGGATGGTTCACGCCTATGTTGTAGGCGTCCCGCATGAAGCGAGCTTCTTCCTCAAGCTTTCCTTCGGCCTTGAGTTTTTCAACAATGTCAGGCCTTAAGGGCATTGCCAAACACGAACGAAAGAGGAATGGAGAAAACGAGATGTAGAAAAACGAAGTGAGCAAACAGAAGATGGGCAGAATGATGAAACGCCGGCTCATCACCCCTCCGTCCCAGGACAAGAGCACTGTTGGTGGCAGCTAGAGCAACGGCATGGCTCCAGTCTGGACAAACGTCACTCTCAAAGAGCGGGCACGACTATCGTGACCACGGACACGCTAGCTATCATAATACCGCAAGTTGCCGCCTCTGTCAATGCGTCAAAAACTGAAATTTCAGGCCTCATTCACGCGCGCAGTCCGCGTTTCTCATCTATCTCGTGGCGCTCCAGTCTCACTAGTGACGTCTCTCCTCGTCTAGCCGTTGCCTCCTCTGCTTCTGACCCACCTGTCCTTCCACTCCTTCACGAGCTCCAGTTCAGCTCTCATCGTGAATCCAGCAAGACGGAGAACACCCGCGTAGCAAGCAGCCAACCCAACTCTTAAGAGTAGGTTGGGAATGCCTACGGCGCGAACCAGAGTAGAGATAAAGAACAAAAGCGCAGCCCCGCCTACGCAAATCAGTATTTTCCCGAACTCATAAGGGACAGGATAGAGCCTCATAGAAACCACGTAGGTAAGAATCACAAACACAAGAAAGCCAACGGCTGTGGCGTAGGCGGCACCCATCATTCCGAACCTCGGAATCAATAGCAAGTTCAAGCCAATGTTTGTGACAGCTCCCGCAGCAAGCAGAAGTGGCTTGTAGGCAGTCTTGCGCGTTATATAGATTCCCGCATCAAATACTATCGAGACCACCCAGAATGCATAGGCCAAAAGTACCACCGGGATAATGACGTAGGAAGCAACAAAGGACGGCGCTGCCATTACCTGAATTACTTCTTTCGCGAAGAGTGCCAATACGAGGGACAAAGCACAGTAGGCAGCAATCAGGTAGGAGAGAACCTTGGCAAAAAGGCGGGGGCCTTCAGGTGTCTCACCCTTCTCCATCATGAAGGGACCCCAGGCTGCCTGAAAAGACCCGAGCAAAAGCATGATGGGGACAAGAGCAATTCGGTAGCCCAGGGCATAAAGACCAGCTTGCTCCTGCCCGACCATGGCAATAAGAAAGAACCTGTCTGAGCTGTTCAAGATGAAAAGCAGAACGCCGCCGGGGACGAATGGAACTCCGAATACGACCATCCTCTTGAGTGCAGGCCACGAGACGCTCAGCCCAATCTTGGAGAGCATTACAATTCCCGACGGAATGAAGTAGAGAACGTTCGCAGCGAGGGTGGCCAGGAGTACGAACTTCACTTCCCTCCCCCGATAAAGGAGAGAAGCGATGATCAAACCTAGCGTGACGGCGTACTTGCTTACGCTGAGAACCGAGAACGCAACAGGCCTGTTAGTGGCCTTGAGATAAGTTCTGACAAGACCGAAGCCTTGTTCGAATATCAGTATGCAGAAGGTCAGTCTGAAGAGAGGTGCATAAGCCCGTGTGCCTAAGAGACGCTGTGACATCTCTCCGGCGGCAAGAGCCAGCACGACCGCTATCCAGAAAGAGTTACCGAGCGCAAAAATCATAGCCGTGGAAAAAACTGCTTCTACACCCTCGCCCTCTTCTCTCCCGAAGTAGCTTCTCAGCGCCGCCATACCTATCCCCACCCCTGCGAAAATGCCAAGCACTTCCAGGGTGCGATTGAAAACCTCAAGTATTCCATACTGACTCGGGCTGAGCAGCCTCGTATAGACTGGCACAAGCAGGAACGCGAGAGCGTTGTTTGCAAGCTCAGCAACGCCGTAGATTATTATGAACTGTGCCAGTCTTCTGAGGGAGGTAGGGGCTGGCTTGTCGCCACCTGTTGCGTGTCCTGCCGAGTAGTTTCGCGCTCTGTCGCTTTCCGGCTCGTCATTGCTCGGGTTAGCGCTTTCCGGTCGGTTGCCGCCAGATTTTTCGTTTGCGGTTTTGTCGCTCCCCGAGGGAGGACCAAGAACTTCAGTCATCCGTCACTCCCGGAATGATTATCGTCGCCACGGTTTTCGGCCGTAGCAGGTGGCTATCTTACCGTGCCTCGAGCCTTCTCCAAAAAGAAACCAGCGGAAATAGGAAACCAGCAGAAGCCATCGCATGACCTAATTATTTCAATAACCTCTAAATACCATGTACTTGCCCTAGATTCTAGGTTTTTTCTCGATGATTGCTTGTTGGAAGAACACCCTTCAGGCCCCAAGAATTGCTGCTGGGGCGACATCGCCTGCTTCCACCACAAGACCCTTCGTGACTGCGATTGCAAAACTGTTGCTTCTGGCTTGCAGAAAGCATGGGGGTACTGCTGTGCGCATCTCCGATCGGGTGGGCGATACGACAACCCGTTCATTTTTCTGAAGTTACGCAGCTTCGCCAGGTAACATTCGTGGCATGGTTCCTGCTTTGCAGAGAGAGTGCTAACGGCTCTTTAACAGGCTACGTTTCCTTGAGAAGAGCAAACCAGTCGAAAGGCTGGGACGCAGAGCAACGGGGCTGTGGAGGGGCGCAGTAGAGACCCCTTCTGTTCGCCGAGCCGCCAAGGGAACTTGACCGAGTTTTTCTGGCGGCTTTTCGTTCCTTGCCGGGAGGAGGTTGATGGAATGAACTTCTCCACCAAAGCATTACTGGGTTTGACAACTTTCTTGGCGCTTGCTGCTTCAACGGTAATGTGTGTCACGGGCGAAGCAGCCAACTGGAATGCCATCACACTCACCTGGACGGCCCCTGGTGATGACGGCAACGTAGGCCGAGCTTCGCAATACGACATAAGGTACTCGACGTCAAACGTCAGCGGTACCGACACCACAACCTGGTGGAACCAGGCGACACAGTGCACGGGAGAACCCGCTCCCCAGACAGCAAGCACAGCCGAGATCTTTACGGTCACAGAATTACAGCCTTCCAGGACGTATTACTTCGTGATCAAGACTGCCGACGAGGTGCCCAACTGGTCTCGATACTCAAACGTAGCGGTGCGCACCACAGCGGCAGCTCCTGACAGCATTTCTCCAGCACCGGTGAGGGACCTCGGGAGCCTGGAACAGAATTTTGAGCAAAATGGAGCTTTTTTGCTTGCGCTCAGCAGGGCATGTGGTATCGTGTCGCCCGAGACGCAAGGGAGGGTCAGTTTGACTCCAGACGGTGTTAGCCTCTGGAGGGACTGGCCCGTTGTGTTTGTAGAGCCTGCGAGACAATTTGAACTCTTCGGCGGAGTCGCATGATGCGTGCCTTGAGAGGTGCATTTCTTTTCGTTGCGCTGCCGCTCGGATTGGTGACAGTTGCGCTGGTGGCGAGCGCACCTTTTTGCGCAGCAACCGAGCCCACTGTTAAATCTGTTACAGCGACTAGCGTGACTCTCACGTGGACTGCCCCTGGAGACGATGGGAACGTGGGCAGAGCGTCGCAGTACGATCTGCGTTTCTCAAGAAACCAGATCCAGGGGACCGATACATTGGGCTGGTGGATCTCTCCCAGCACAACCGTATGTGCAGGACTTCCGAGGCCCAGCGTGGCTGGTAGCTTGGATAGCTTTGTCGTAGGAGGTCTTGCGCCTAGCAACACTTATTATTTCGTGATAAAAACCGCCGATGAGATACCAAACTGGTCCTTTTTCTCAAACGTCGCAGTCGTTAGAACTGCTGCGTTGCCGGATACAAACAGGCATGCTGATGAGACTCCCCCACCTCCAGTCGCGGGACTCACTGCCACCCCGACCAGAGCAGGCATCAGTCTTACTTGGAGCCCTTCTTCTGCGCCTGACTTGGCAGGGTATCTCGTTTATCGCAGTTACTCACAGCAAGAATACGAGGCACTGACTCAGGAACTGGTGTACGAGACAACTTATCTTGACGGGAATGTTCTTCCTCGGGTTATCTATAGTTACAGCGTAACGGCTGTGGACTACACGGGCAATGAAAGTCCCTTGGCTCAGGCTGTCTCTGCGACTGCTCCTTCGGTCCAGCCGGTGGCAACACGACTTCTGGCCCCATTCCCGGACCCATGTCTGAGCGAGGTCGTATTGAGATATGAAATCGCCGAAGAGGGAGCGTGGGGCACAGTCAAGATCTTCGATATAAGCGGACGACTTGTACGCGACCTAAACGAGGGCAGGATGGACCCGGGTCAGTATGCGGTGGTGTGGGACTTGAAAACCAACGACGGGGAAAGAGTAGCTGCGGGTATATACTTCTGTGTGCTTAGCTCAAAGGATTTGAACAGCTCAAAGAAATTCGCCGTGTTGAAATAGTGATAACAGCCACCAAGAAGACAGGAGCCTACCCGTATTTCGGGGGCTCCTGTTTGTGTCAGAACCGAGGGCAATCCACGGAAGACAACCCACCAGGACTCGCGAACAGCTTGTTGACGCACCGCGAACTAACACATGGCCAGTGGACACACCGCTCTTGACACCGTGGACTAGTTGCTATCTAGTTATTATCACTATGCTCGCTACGGCGGATAGAACGGTGGCCAAGCCACCGAGACTGAACACGGTGCCGATGACCGTTCTTTTTCTGGGAACCATGATTGTGTCGCCTGGCCTGAGTTCTGGATTCGCCGCGACCACGCCTTCCTTCAGGAATTTCTCCAGGTTTATCCTAAATGTAGTGGCTTGTGAGGCTGACTTTCGCACGACGTATAGTTTCCTGAGTTCGGCCATCTCTGTGGGACCTCCCGCCGCCAGAAGAGCAGCCACGAGATCTCTTGCCAATGCGACCTCGTAGCTGCCCGGCACCTTAACTTCACCTATGACGTAGACTACGTACCCTTCCGGGGCAGTGGAAGTTTTACTTGGGACTCTGATCGTGTCTCCCGGCCGCAGCTTCACCTGCTCCTTGGGATCGCCGTTCAGCGCTTTCCTCACATCCACCGTGATTATCTCACCTGTACCAGCACGAATAACCTGCACCGCGCTGAGAAGCGCCCTCTCTGTTGAGCCGCCAGCCTCGCTAATAACATCCCAAATCGATGGAATAACCGGGAAGACATACTTACCGGGTCGGACAACCTCGCCTATCACGAATATCTTGCGACTGTTATACTGCAGAACGCTCACCGCAGCCTCGCCCGCACGAAAAACCGATAACTTTCTGCTCAGTTCCTTAGAAAGCTGAGAAGGAGTCAACCCCGATGCTCTCACTTGCCCCAACAAGGGAAGAGTGATGGTTCCTTCGGGTCCGACCATAAAGCTGCCCGAGAGGTCGGAGCGCTCACTTATCAACACAGAAAGGACATCCTCGGGACCAATTACATACTCGGATTCGTCCGCTGCCTCGCAAGCGCGCTGAGTGAAAACGCCCACAATCTCGATGGAAGGCGGAAGCAGAAACACCACTTTGAGTACGATAGGAAAAAACAGCAGCCAGAAGACTATGAATGCCGCCAGGACGATTGAAGACCGTCTCATGGATCTTTCTCCTTGACCAAGCTGCTCGCGGGAACGCTCTCCTAGCATAGAGGGACGCTTCTGCGAAGAAACATTCTGATGCGAAGAAGTAGGCCGACGGGCCGCATTCTAGCATCGCGCCCACAACGTGTCAAACACTTAAAGCATACATTCACTTGTTACAAAAAGCCGTCATCTTGACATGTTACAGACAACACATAAAGCATACATGTCGGCGTGTTGCTGACAGAACACGGGACGAACCACGTGCACGTTCCGTAGCGTATCATTTCGTTTGCTAACGGATCCATGCGTTTTCTCTTGCTGCCGAAGTGCATAGGGGGTGACATCGTGCCCCTGGCTTGAGGGCAGACAAGCGTGCCCTCTTGACGAGTTACGCATAATGTGGAATAAATGTAGCAGCGCGGTCTTTGGTCGAGAAACAACAGATTCTCTTGGGCGAAACTCCCCCGGGGCACACCATGCCTGCGAATCTACCTCCACAGTATCACGAAGTTGAAAGAAAGTTCAGAGAGGCCAAGGAGCCAGCTGAAAAGCTCATCTTTCTCCGTGAGATGTTTGCCGTTCTGCCAAAACATAAGGGCACGGATAAGCTTCAGGCTGATCTGAAAAGAAGAATATCCAAGCTGCAAGATAGTCTCCAGAAATCTCACAGGGTTGGTAGAAGGCCATATGCCTTCTCAATAGAAAGAGAAGGGGCTGCTCAGGTCGTGCTTCTCGGTCCTGCAAACTCCGGCAAGTCTAGCATTTTGAAGGCGTTAACGCATGCTGAACCGGAGGTCGCCGCGTATCCGTTCACGACCAGAAAACCGATGCCCGGGATGATGATATTCGAAGACATTCAGATACAGCTCGTTGATATGCCCCCGATTGTGGAGGAAGGAGTTGAACACTGGTTTCCTCAACTCGTACGAGGGGCGAACGCAGGCCTGATTGTAGTGGATGCGACCTCCCCGACCTTACTAGAGGATATCGAACTGGTTCAGAAAGAGATGGGACGAGCCAATATTCGTCTGGTGGGTAGCGCGGGGGAGAATCAGTTGGGGAATAAAATCGTGAGTGATTCGGTAACAGCTGCCCGGGTGGCGACTGCTCCAGTGCGAGCTCCCTCTTCCCCGGTAAGGGAGGCTCCAAACGGGGAAGCAAAGGTACCCGAGGCCGGGGCGGTCAAGAAAACGCTTGTCGTTGCCAACAAAGTTGATCTCGAATTCGAACCAGGAAACCTGGCGTTGCTTGAGGAATACTTGGAAGGAGGAACGACGATCGTCCCCTTTTCTGCCCTCACTGGACAGGGAGCCGATGCGCTCAGGTCACACGTTTTTGAAATGTTAGGCCTTGTGCGGGTGTATACCAAGGTGCCCGGCAAGAAGCCGGATCTCGACAGGCCTTTCGTGTTGCCAAGAGGGAGCACTATCCTTGACGTGGCCAGCCTTGTTCACAAGGATTTCGCGGTCAGTTTGAGATTTGCGAGGATATGGGGCACAGGGGTTTTTGACGGCCAGTTTGTTGAAAGAGACCACATTGTAAAGGATAAGGATGTGGTGGAGTTGCACATTTGAGTCCCCGGCAATGCGTCTAGCCCCGGCACCACTTCCAGCTCAGGCGGCACCCCAGGGGCTAATATTCATGACTGGAATAAGGGCCGTCGAGGGACCACCAGTCAAATCGCTTCGCGTCGATGCAGCGTACCGAGCTGCCTACATTCCGGAATCACGTCGAGGGACTACCAGTCGGATCGCTTCGCGTCCATCAGGTTGATGCGGCGTTCCTCGAGCAATCGATTACCCGCAAACGTGAGCGAGGTCATGTCAAGACTCGACACCCAATCGGCAAGCGACTCGATGCAGCTCTTTCCCCGAAGTACCCCGTGAAACTGCTGGAGAAAAACGGCGTGCGAGACCACCAAAACGCTTGAGCCGCGGTACCGCCTGAATATGAATTGACGGAATCTCTTTGCTCGCTCCCGCAGATCCTCGAACGGTTCTCCTCCGGGTGGGTTTACCGAGTGGATGTCACCCCCCACCCTGATAAAAAGGATCCTAGGTTTGAGGTGTTTCACTTCGAGCGCCGTAAGACCCTCCATCGCGCCGAAATTCCGTTCATTGCAAAGATCGCTCTTCACAATGGGCACTGAATCACCAACCAGGAGCCTGGCTGTATCGATCGCCCTGACCTTTGTCGACGTAACGACCACGTCGAACTTCATACCCCGCAAGTTGGCAGAGGCCGTTCTCGCCTCTCTTTTTCCTACCCGGTTCAGCGGCACGTCGAGGGTTCCCGCATACCTCTGCTGCTCGCTGAACGTCGTTCTCGCATGTCTGATAGTGTAAATGTACGTGTACATAAGAGCGTCAGCCCTCCGTGAGTCGAAGAATTTCGTTGAGCCTGATGATCGATGAATAGTCGGTGAAAAGAGGACCGATCTTGATGTACTTAACGCTGAAAACACAGGAGAGCGTCGCGAGGAACGTTGACTCGGTGCTGATGGAGCGGTGCGATGTGATGACGAGCATGTCACACGCCTGGGCCGTCTCAATGGCACGTTCCACTGCCGAGACGGTGCCGGACTGGTTCGGCTTGATTACGGCTCCATGAGACCGCTTGTGTTTCGCACCCTCCTCGATTCTTGTGCTGTCGGACGAATACAGATTGTCGCCCACCACTCTGCATCGGGACTGGGCCGCGGTGAGCCTGGTCCAATTGGGAAAGTCGGTCTCGTGAAACGGGTCCTCGAGAAATGCTATTCCGTAGTCGCTCATAAGACTCATCCAGTACTCGAAAATTTCTTCCGTGCTCCGGCACTTTTGGTCGGTCAAGGACAGTCGGTATCCGCCGCCGTCCCGAAGATCACCCGCAGACGCGTCGATCATGAGGTCGTACGCGTCTGAGAGCCCGAGGCCGTCGCGAATGTCGAGCAGGAAATCTATGCACTCGCGATTATCGAGCGTCGCAAACCGATGAACGGGGTTGTTTCTCACAACCAGCCTCTCGAGCTTCATCAGCAGCTCCCGCACTTTCCGTTGAATCTCCCCGTGGTCCCGAATCGTCCGCTCGACATCGTTGGTGCGCGCGACGAGAAGGTACTCAGAAAAATCGCTCAGCACGGGGTTCGTGTACGCGTGCCATCCACCGTTGAGGATGTTGAGACAGATCGCTGGCGCGTGGATAGGGGACTCGGGTCTCCCGAGGAGCTCAAAGATGGACTCGGATTCCTTACGGGCGTTAAAAAGTGCGAGTGACAGCGCGAACGCGTTGTTTCTACCGATCTGAGCGATGTGCTGCTCGAGATATTCGTCAAACGTCTTCTGGGTATGCGGCACATCGAACACGTGATCCCGCCTCAGCGACGCGATTATCGTCTCCGGGTCAATCGCAATGCGATCGTCCTCGTAGATGCTGATTGTTTCACCCTGGGCCGCGGCCCCTGCGCCCACCCTCCCGTCGTCGAGTTCGATGACGAATTCATTCGTGAACTGGGCGTGCGAGTTGAGAATTCGGCGACAGAGTATCGACTTGATCCTCACTGGTCCCTCCAGCATGTATTCCGCGCGGCATGGCTTTGGCCACACCTCACAGCCGATATTCCAGTATATCTCGACAAATTTCAATCCAAAACTCGCCGGTTACTCAGAAACTGGGGGTTGATGTTCTCACATCCTGTCGCTCTTGAAATCCCGCCCCGAACGGTGACCAATTCCTCGGGTCTCCGTACTCGATCATTTCCGATGCAGAAACTGGCAATGGCATCTACCAGTGACCAAGTGTCCTTTTGGTTCGGGAAACCGAGAATAAAGCTTGATGTGATGGGCAGACCTGTCTCAAAATACGCGCATGACGAGGAATCATCTTCATCTGATCTGGCCAGGGCTGGTCCTATTGATATGTCGGGGCCTCAGCAGCGTTGTTCTACCCATCTACGACGATGCTTTTATTACACTCAGATACGCTCGCAATCTCGCCTCAGGTATTGGTTTTGTGTATCAACGCAACGAATGGATTCTCGGCACGACATCTCCTGGCTTTGGTCTCTTAAACAGTCTGTTCTTTTTGTTACGGCTGCCGATGCCATCTAGCACGGTAGTCGCCAATGTGGTCGCCGATCTTGTCATCCTTTATCTCACGCTGTATGTGCTTCGAAGGGCTCACTACGTGCTGGCAGCCAGCGTATTTGCGATATTGTTCAGCGTCAGTCCGATCCTGAACAGGATTTGTGTTGGCGGGATGGAAGCCAATTGGTTTCTTGCGCTCTCGTTGATGTCGGTTCTGCTTTACATTCGTTCCCGGAAGCTACCTGCGTTTGCCTTAGCCGCCCTGGCCTATTTGTTCCGACCGGAGGCTTTGATTTTGCTGGGAGTGCTTTTAGTTGTTGAGTGGTTTCGGGAGAAGTCGGTACCGTTTCGATACGGCATTTTGTCAGTCTCCATGCTCGCAGCATTCTGGGTGGTTTTGTATTTTCTGTACGGGCGAGTAGTCCCTCAATCCGTTATCGCAAAATCCCACTTGCACAAGCCGTCCCCTTTTTCAGTGTTGGAAAGTCTACTGCTCGTGCGGGACCCAATCATCATCGTGGCCGTGCCCTTGTCGGTACTTGGTTTTGTGCGTCACTACAGAGAGAGCTTCTTTGTGAAGATCATCGGCGTCTGGTGCGCGACGTACGCCGGGCTGTATTTGCTTGCCAGGCCTCAGGTGTGGTCATGGTATGGAGAGGCCATTTACTATTCCCTGTGTGTACTGTCGGGTTTGGCCATCGGCAGGTTCGCAGACGTCTTTGCGGCCGCCCGCGTGGTCAATTCGAAACTGGTCCGGGTTGTTACGTACGCAGTAACGCTCGCCCCCATATGTGCTTGGGCAGTAATTGGAATCGTTCACGGACCAAGTAAAGTAACTCAGAGAATATACAAACCTGTGGCTGAATGGTGTCGACAGAATACAGATGAAAGCACTTCAATTCTTGCGTATGACATTGGAGTGATCGGATACTACTCCAATTCGCATATTTGCGATCTTGCGGGTCTTGTATGGCCAGAAGCGTCAAAGTTCCCCTCAACCCGGGCTACGATTCAAACTTACGCCCCAGATTACCTGTTCCTAACTGCAACAAAAGGAAATATCTCGCTCATGCTAGACCCCGAGCTAGCAGACGCCTACAGACCCATAGCTCGTTTCTCACAGGAAGGGGCAAGCGACCTCAGGCCAAAGCCGGATGGCTTACCTGCTCACTGGACACAAAATTACATCCTGTATCAAAGAGTTCGGCCACTACAGCACCTCATAAGGAAGTCGAAATTCGTGACTCCGTAACTATGGCGTCGTTGGCGTCTTAGATGTCCGGTCTCGCCATAGGCATGCCGACTGCCGGGGAGGTACTCGCTCCCTTGGTCGAGTTCACCCTCTTGACGATCGATGCCTTCGAAGGTGCGAGAGGCTAATTCCTTGTCTTTCAATGAGCTTGGCACGTTCTACCTTGGAGCTAAGAGGGGTTCGCTTCGGTTTAGCATCTGTTGGCAGCCCCGGACCGGTTCCGATGAGTCTTGGAGCTTCACCTTGTGACAAAAGGCTTGACAGAATGGCGTCAGAAGAGTACACTTATTTCGTATTCCATCCAGTACGTCGTTTGCCGTGGGGATTTTGCCTTCTCGGCGAGGTATCTAAAAGGAGGTTTTCTCCCCTCTAACGCTGAAAGGAGCGTGCGTATGAGAGAGCGTGTTTGTTCTACCCGTGTTGTTTTTCCCGTCTTTCTTTGTCTTCTTCTTCTGCCCGCGTTAGCCCTAGCTGCCCCGTCGATGGTTAACGTGACGGCGACGCTCGAATATCTTGGGGGTGTACCTGGCAACCAAACATTTCGTCTCGACTACACAGTAGAGAATATTGACATAGACCCTTCCATAGCAGGCTTCATTGTTTTCTTTGATGCGGACAACGTCGACCGCGCCGATTTTATCTCGTACACCGCTCCTTCCGGCTGGGAGGAAGTATCTGTTTACCCGGAGACGCCACCCGACGCTTTTTGGAACGTAGAGTGGGACGAGCTCTACGGAACCAACAGAATCCTTCCGGGTACGAGCCTTGGCGGCTTTTCGGTGACTTTCACGTGGAAGGATCCGATCGCACTGCCCGGCTCCCAGTTCTTCGAAGCCTGGAACGGTGAAGCTCACGAGGGCTATACGACCGTTGTCCCAGGGTCAAGCCTCCTGGGTGGCATCGAGGGAACAGTTGTCACGGTGTGCGGGGGAAACACAACGCCCGCGGCTGGTGTGACCGTTGACCTATTCACAACGGGCAACGTTATGCTTCAGAGTGTCGCAACAGATGTGAACGGGCACTATTCCTTCCCGGGTCTCGAGGTTGGCAGTTACAAGATAACAATTGTCACTCCGGCTGGGTTTGTGGCTGACGAGGAGACAAAGACAACTTCTGTATCCATGGGACAGCCTACTGTTGTTGACTTCCAGCTCAGCTGTTTACCTATCAAACCAGACGCACGAAGCCATGGCTACTGGAAGCATCAGGTCAACTCCTACTTGTCCGGTAAGGGTAAGGCGCAGGAGACCCTTGACAACATGGTCTACTGGATCAATGAGATCAGCGTTCACTTCAATGGAAATTTGCTGAATCCAGTGAAGATGATCGAAATCGACCCCGAAATTGATAAGCTGGTAGCTCTGGACAAACTACTCACGGTGAACAAAGACGGGACGATGCTCGACAGGGCCAAGATGCAGGCAGTTGCTCTGTTGCTAAACGTTGTTTCCCTCAAGCTTTCCCAGGCTCAAGTCATCAGTGCCAACGGTGCCAACGTGAGTCAGGCAATTACGTACGTTAATCAGCTCATCATGGACAAAGTTACGTCAAATGATGAGAGGGCAAAGGACATTGCCGACTACATCAACAACGGTAAGACGGTTCCGTCCGGCTGGATTCCGATCAGCACACCTATAATTTACTATGAGCGTGATCGGCAAGGAGCCATCGTTTATCTGGGCAAGGGTTGTCCGAACCCGTTCTCTAGCACTGCCAGCATTGCCTTTGCTCTTAAGGGCAACGGCTTGGTCCCTGTTGAACTCAAGGTGTTCGACGTAACTGGTAGAGTGGTCAAGACACTCATCAGCGAAGCCCTCGTGCCTGGCCAGCACTCGGTGGGGTGGAATGGAATGAGTGACGAAGGCGCAAAGGTGAGCTCGGGCGTTTACTTCTACGAATTGAAAACACCGACATCCGTTGCAACAGGAAAACTGGTCTACAGGAGGTAGTTCGATAGAGGGGGCGGCTGTGATGCTGCCCCCTCTGACTCTGTTAGCGTATGACGTTGGTCCGTTCGTGGTTCAGATTCTTTCGGAGTTCCCCACAGGGAGGGGGTTGATGGTATGACTAAAAAGCTACTGATCTTTCTGACCGTGCTGGTGGTAGGGTGTTTTCTGGTTCCTCTGGTAGCCGATGCCCTGCCAAAAGGAGACGTCGCGTACAGGCTCTACCACAAGGAAGGCAGCAACTGGGTGAGGTATCTGCCAAGCAGCGGATTCCCGTCTGGAGGAGCCACATTCGGCACAAACCTGTGGAAGTACGAGTACACGGTGTGGAACTTGACATTTGTTGCTGACATCTACCAGTTCTACGCATTCTTTAATTCAGACGATGTGGACTCGACGGCCGTATACTCCTCTGCCGTGGCGCCTACGAATTGGACGATCTTGTACATGCCGCCTGCTTCACAGCACTACAACTGGAAGGAGCGCTTCAAGACGTTAGTGGCGGCGGCCAGGATTAAGCCTGGTAGCTCGCTATCCGGGTTTGTGGTCGAGTTCAGATGGAATAAGCCCGGAGTGCTTCCTGGATTTCAGATGTATGAGCTGACTACTGCTAACGACTCGGAGACTTCGCAATACACGCATGACCAGGATGCTACCCCAGTTGAGCCGGCCACGTGGGGAAGGATAAAGGGTCTTTTCAGGTAGGGGGCGGGAGGTAGGGAACGCATAGACTTGGCGACTCGGCCTGAAATGATGACTATTTCTTGATGGTTATCGCTTGCCTAAATTTGAGAGGCAGGAGCAGAAAGCAGCTCCTGCCTCTTCTGTTTATCGCTTCTTTTTTGGCGGGAGGCCAGTCTGGGGTTGCAGACTACACCCCGGCCTCTGGTCTAGAAGGCACCCTGCTACTGGCTCTTGAGGAGTACCAGTTTACCCGTCACTGTATTGCTCTTACCTTGAAACCTCACGAAATAGACTCCGCTCCGAACTTGAAGCCCCGTATTCTCTTTTCCGTCCCACCTGAACGCGTGCACACCTTCAGGCAGGTACCCGCTGTACAGGGTCCTCACGAGTCTTCCGGTCACATCATAGACGGCAAGTAAACCCTTCTGCCCAGATACAATCGAAAGGCTAACATCGGTAGAACTCAAGAACGGATTTGGCTTACTCGCCAGACGAACGGCAGGGGTGACCTGGCGTTCAATCGCAACCTTCTCGCTCGTCTTAAGCAGGCTCAGTCTCTTGCCTTCGCTATCGGCACCTGCTGCACC